>Ga0181410_1000094_pt1 | contig 34526 bp, 37 predicted proteins | sample 33SPOviralmetaG_FD_130112 | JGI IMG/M metagenome (GOLD analysis project Ga0181410, IMG submission 130112) | Marine viral communities from the oligotrophic San Pedro Time Series (SPOT) site, San Pedro Channel, CA, USA - 33 SPOT_SRF_2012-06-20 | ecosystem: Environmental > Aquatic > Marine > Strait...
CTACAAGGGGCCTGTAGATATTAACTAAATCCTCAATTGTTGCCGCTTTGGAGAATTTACCCATAATTTCTTCTTTTGGGAAACTGTCAGCTTCAATTCGAAGAGCTTCAGGATCTAGTTGTTGCAATCTACTAGGAGCCCTAAGTCCTCTCCAAGACCTTAGTGCTGTCCAAGCATCATCATCATTATCTGCAAACATAGTCCATCTGTAAGTATGTACTGACATATCTTCTTTTTTTAATTCAGCAGTTTTCTCTTTTGCAGGATCAATCACCCTTTCATAAGAGTCTTTAGGGTCTTTAACACTAATCATTAAGCCATCTGCAAATTCTGCTGCTACCTTTGCAGACTTAGGACCTCCTGCAGCAAGCCATATTGGAATATTTTTTAAAGGAGGGGAGTACAGTTTAGCTTTTTCAGTTTTGTAATAATCACCATTGTAGGTTAATTTTTCACCATTCAGTAAACGTCTGATAATAGTTAGAGATTCAATTAATCTATTTTTACGTTCTTCATATTTTGGAAAAGTATATCCAAGAGGTCCTTCATTTATATTTTCACCTGTTCCTACTCCTAAATGAAAAGTTGATTTTGTTAGTCTGTCTACGGTTGCAGCTGCTTGAGCTACTACTCCAGGATGCATTCTCCATAAAGGTGTAGTTACACCAGTACCTAGATCAAGGCTTGGAATATGATTTGCTAATGCGCCTAAAGTTGACCAAGTAAAATTTGAAGCTGAGTAATCATCAACCCAGGGATGAAAATGTTCAGATATTGTTAACATATCAAATCCAGAATCTCTAGCAATTTCTGCATGTTTAATTAAGTCTTCCGGTTGCCATTGTTCCGAGCCTAAGAAGTATGAAAATTTTGTCATTGAATTATATTAGTTTACTTTATTATTTAGGTGGGTGCCCCATAAAGAGGCACCCGAGTTTTTGTGAAACTATAAGCCGGATTCTGTATACGAAAAAACGTATGATAATCATCCATCTTGTGTATTTGTTACCAAATACATCTTGCTACTTACCCGCAATTGTTAACCGAGCAGGCTAATTGCTTCTTAGTATTGCTCCAAGAGGGGTTTACAAGCTAATTTGATTACTCAAACTACTGGTGGTCTCTTACACCACCTTTTCACCCTTACTTATTTTCATAAGCGGTTTGTTTTCTGTTGCACTATCCGTCAATTACTTGCCTGGGAGTTACCCAGCTCTTTGCTCTGTGGAGTCCGGACTTTCCTCGATAAATCGCGATTATCCGTTTCACATTTTAAGTTTACATAGTAAATTTATTCATTTGAATAAGAAATTATTATTTCTTGGAGGTTTTCTAAAGATAGGGGACCTATAAACTTTTTGATGATCTGATTATTTAATAATACATGTGTCTCAGGTACTCCAAATACACCAGAATAAATTGCCATCTTGCTTTTTGGGTCAGTTACATAATTTATATCACCTCTTCCATACTGATTAATAAAATCAATAGCATTTTCCTTTGAGTCTTGAAATGATACGAAATAAACTTGGTTTTCAAATCCCTTGGTTTGAGATAGCTGAATTAAGTACTGGTGTTCTTCTATACATTCCAAGCACCAAGATGCCCAATAATTAATTATTGTGTAATTACTAGAATTTATATTAATAATTTCACTTGTTTCAAGATTTTCTAGATTATTTATAATTTTTTTATCAATTTCAATAATATTTGTTGTTGCAATAGAACTACAAGATATAAAGACTAAAAATGATATAAGAAGTTTAATTTTCATAAATTACAAGTATTTCATTAATTATTTTTAAATCATCTTCAGGTAGTGAAGGGTTGCTTTTTAAAGATTCTAATATTTTGATTCCTTCACTCCTAGTATCTGGATTTTGAACATATATAATTCCTTTATAAGTACTTCCTAAAATTGATCTAGGAGATAATCTCACAGCTTCATTTATGTAACTCATTGAGGTTAACTCATCCCCAGACTCATATACCATCCATCCTATCTGTGCAAGTGAGTAACTTTTCAAATCTATGTCGTTGGTATTTTCAGCAACATACATAAAATGAATTAAAGCATTGGAGTAGTCGTAAGATTCAAAATACCTATTAGCTAGAGCAATTCTCATAGGTAAAATATCGGGATTTAATTTAATTACCTGCTCCATTTCCTCATTAGTTACATTTGACAGATCTGTTGATTGATTGGACGAAATAGAAGAATTGTTATCTAAATTAAAATAAAGGAATAAGGGAAAGATTAAAATAAAGACTGCTGAATAAAACCATTTATTTTTTAACATATAGTTTCCTTATAAAAAATGATATGAAAATTAGTACTATAGATATTGGCACAATCAATATTTCAGTATTATTAGTTATTGGATTTGTTATTATTCTTTCTCCGTAGCGCTCGACCCAGAATGCATTTATTTCACTATCTGTTAATCCGTTGTCTATTTGCTCTTTTAAAATTGATTTCATATCATCTGCATACTCTGATGGGGAATCATATATAGTTTCACCCTGACATACAGGGCATAGTAAAATTTTACTCCAATTTTCTAATCTTGATTCGCTACTTGGAGATATTAATGGCATTGAAATAATGATTACTATCAGAACGAAAGTTATATATCTAGACTTCATTTTTTCTTAATCTTGGGATGAATGAAAGACTTGTTATAAATAGACCTATCCACATAATTAAAACCCCGTAATTGTTTCTAACTATTAACTTGTAACTATCTTCATTAATGAACTTAACAGTTATATAAATATCATTAATTATTGATCTAAATACCGCAGGTGAACTGATTGCTTGTTGAGATGAATTTTTAAATATATTTAAGGAAGTATATTTTGTTTGTTTGGAATTTGAAATTGGTAATTTAAGTACATTTTTTTCAGGGAGACTTTCCTCAATTGTATCGTATACAAAATAAGTTTCATTATTGAAATTAAACTCTTGAAAAGAATTCAACTCCTTTTCAGTAGAGAAGCTTTGACTAACATTTAGAATTATTCCAAGTGCAAAGATACCTATTCCTAGATGAGCAATTTGCCCAGTCCAATAGGAGCTATTTCCCTTATGACCCCTAAAATTCTTAACAAAATTGCTTGCAGTAGTAAAAATTAACAAAAAAGAAATTGATACTGTAATGATTAGAATATATGAATTATTTAATAGAACCAGAGTAAAAATAGTCACTATTAATGCAATGTTTATTAAAATTACATTATCGTTAAGCCATTTTTGAAAATTTAAATTTTTGATTGATAGTTTTACAGAAAAAATCATTAGCCCTAAAAGAATCAACAATAGGGGACCTACAAGAATATCATAATAGGATCTTCCAACAGTAATTTGTCTACTATAAAGAGTTTCGTAAATTAGTGGAAATATAGTTCCAATAAAAATTACAAGTGCAGATGAAAATAGGAAAATATTGTTATAAACAAAAAATCCTGATTTCCCAAACCAGTTTTCAATTTTTTTTGATTTTGAAAAGTATTCAATATTTTTTGATCCTATTGCAATGAAAATTAGCCCAAATAAAAGCATTCCAAATAGAAGATAGGTTCCAATATTTCCATTAGAGAATGCGTGAACAGATATAAGCACCCCTGAACGCGTAATAAAAGTTCCAAATAATGTAGATAGAAACATTAACCCGACAAGAATGTAATTCCAATTCAACAGAGTATTCTGTGTTTTTTGAATTTTAGCTGAATGTAAAAATGCTGTAGCTAGTAACCAGGGGATAAATGATACATTTTCAACTGGATCCCAGGCCCAATAACCTCCCCATCCAAGAACCTCATAAGACCATGCTGCACCAAGAGTTATTCCAATAGTTAAAAATAACCACGGTATATAGGTAGTTTTTTCAGCAACTTCAATCCACGAATTTGAATCCTTTTTTTTTGAATAAAGCCTACTTGTAGCAGCAACAAATGGCATTGTCATACCGACATAGCCTATATAAAGCATTGGAGGATGAATAGCCATCAGGGGATGATTTTGCAATAGTGGATTAGGCCCACGACCAATATCACTTTTTACTAAATCTGCAAAAGGTAAAATAGTTGAATTACTACAACCGATAGAAGCAAGCTCTACACATCCAGCAAATGGTGATGAACTAAAAACCGTATATCCAACAAAAAATATCATAATTAGTGTAAAAATTTTAATATCAACATTGGACGTAGGGTCTTTGTAATACTTTAAATAAAAAAACATAAATAAACTTAAACAAAGATTCCACAGCAATATAGAACCATCTAATGATCCCCAGAGGGAAGCAAATTTATATAATGGGGGAGTAGATTTTGCAGAATAATTAGCAATATAAGATAGAGAAAAGTCATTTAAAAATAAACCAATTTCAAGTAAGCAAAATAAGAAAACCTGTATAAAGAGGTTAATTCTTACAAGTATTTCTGTGTAAATATTTTTTTTATTAAAAAATAAAAATAACAATAAACCTAAACTAATCCAACTAAAAATAATTCCAGTGTTGTAAATCATTTTGAATAATTTTTAACATCATATGTTTCACCATCACTTGAAACATACTCGTTATCATGTTTAACCAACATATCATCTGCAACAAATGTATTATTCTCAAATACACCATCAAGAATTACTCCCATGTTTTCTTGAAATAACTCTGGGATAAATCCGTCAAAAACTATCTCTATTTCTTTATTACCATCTGTTATTGTAAAAACTGTAAATCCATCATTTTGAGTAACGGAATCTTCTACAACAAAACCACCTAATTTGATTCTTTCATTTGTTGTTATTTCTATATCTTGCGTTTCTGACGTAGTGTAATAATAAATTGTATTTTTTGATGCAATTACAGTGCTAGCGTAAATAATAAGTCCAATGCCCAAAAGGACAATAATAAAATTTTTTTTCACTCTATTTAAATTTTAGCTCTTGATTTAGGATTTAAATAGTCGTTCCACAATATATCGTTAGATTTTCGGAATCTTTTTGAAAGAAATACATGAACAAGTGTAACTAACAAAACACTAATTAAAAGAGTTACAAGGATGTCAGTTGACATTGGAGCATCACCCGATGCAACAGTTTCTTGACTTAAGATACTTGCTTGCTGATGTACAGATCGCCACCAAATTACACTAAAATGTAATATTGGAATCTGAATTACACCAAAAATACCAATAAAGGATGAATTTTTTGCTGTTTTAGCCAAATCTTTATTAAATTGTCTAGAAGCAATATATCCTAAATATACCAGTAAAAGAATAGCTGTTAAGTTGAGTCTTGCATCACCCCAAACCCACCATGTTCCCCAAGTTTGTTTTCCCCAATAAGAACCTGCTAATAATGTAACAATAGTAAAAATAACTCCAGATTTTGCATTTGCTACTGCTAACGAGTCATATTTTTGCTTTTTAGTAAAAAAGTACAAAACTGAATAAAGAAAAGTAAGCGTGTAGCCCAGATAGGCAACCCAAACTGTAGGTACATGAATATATAAAAGTTTTGAATAGACACCTTGGGTAACGTCATAGGGTCCGAAGAAAGAAACAGCAATCCATACTGCTAAAGGTCCATAAAGCATCATCTTGTACTCCTTAAATAAAAATTAGTAAAAGCATAAATTACTAAAGTTATACCTAAATACATCAATAAGTAAATATTACTTATTTCTTGATTTACACCTAACCAAAGTGGTGCGATTAAAATTGCAAAACCAATATATATTGGAACGATTATTGTAAATTGAACGAAACGATTACTAAAACTTGTAAATACTTGAAAAAAAAGATTAATCATTATTGCATTTATACAAAAAAACAACACAGATAAACATATATAAAACACAGAAGAATTTAACGATGTATTTGTAAATCCAGAAAATAATATTAGTAAAAGAACAATTTGCGGATAAAATATTCCAAGTTCTGCAATGGTTTTGCTATAAAAATAATCAGTTTTCTGTATTGAGCCAAAATTTAACTCTTTTACTAACCTTTGTTCATCTAAAGGATTCCTTATTGAAAAAAGTGTCGTAAATAATATTAGGAACAAAAGCTCTACTATCAAAAATAAATTATCGTCAACACGAAATCTATTTTCTGAGAGAATTGGAAAAACAATTATTAAAACAGACATCGTTGGAGTAATTAAAAATAAAGAAGTGTTGTTTCTTAATTCCAGACTTGCTTCTTTTTGTATAATGTATTTTCTAATCATTTAAATCAAGAGTTCTATCAATGGCTGTAAGGGCAAAAATACTTTCTTGGCTAGATAGAATTGAAGATTTTTTTTCAGATTCTCTTTTTTTAAGTAATTCTAATAAAAGTTGAATTCCATCCTCATCTAAATAAACTTTGGGTTCGTCTATGCAAAGTACATCGGGATTTTTCAAATCTGCAATTGCTATTTCACTTCTTTTAATCATGCCACTTGAAAAGTCTTCAATTAAGTCTCCTCTGAAATTATCGAGTTTATATTTGTTTAGAATTTTCTTTATTAAACTTTCTTGTATATTTTCTTCGTACAAAAAATAATTTATATTCTCAATTAAAGAAAGTTTTGGAATCAGAGAGGGGATTGACCCTATTTCCATCAATGAATTTTTTTTTCTTTTTATATTTGAATTAAATGTATTGCCAATAAAGTTGTCACTAATACACATCAATAGAGTTGTTTTGCCAGAACCATTTTTACCTATAATTTCATAATTTTTAGATAATTTCAAAGAAATCTTCAAATCACTAATAACAACTTGATTACCGTAACCTAATTGAAGACTGTTTGATTCGAAAAAAGTATTCATATTTCTATTGTATTAGGTTCTTGATTTCTTATAAAACGCAAAACCAGATGAAGTTCGTTGTAATAGGCTACTTCATCATTTTGATCGACATCTGCAACAAATGGAGTTTTATTCTCAATCTTAATTTTTTGATTTGTAATATTTATGTTTAAATCATTTAAGATTTTCATGGTTAATGAATCCTTACTAACAATTAAATTTTCCATTTTTCTGAAATAATTAAATTCATCTAATAACGAGAAGTAATTCATAAATTTTTGAGCCTTTTCAAATTCAAGATTTTTTGAGTAGATATTTATCTCTTTTTTAAGTTTTTTTATAGAAGTACTTAATTCGTTGAAAAATATTTCAATTTGGTCGTTTAATTTTTTTATGTACAAATTTAAATCAAATGTTTCTAAACAAGCACATTGAGTATTTTTTAGTATTGATATGTCACATTTAGTTTTTCTTGAATTATTCTTTTTACAGTTAATCATATTGAATATTTCACTAAGCATAATTTTAAAATTAGTAGCTTTTGAATAGCTTAAAAATGGCCCAATTTTAAATAATGTATTGGGAGTATTTTTTATTTTTGAAATTTCAAAATTCGTTTTATTACTCTTAAGCTTTATCCAATATATGTTTCTCGAAAATTTCCCGCGCCTATTAAATCTTGGATTGTGTTGATTTATTATTCTTTGTTCAACAATTAATGCAGTTAGTTCATTATCAAGTTTTTCAAATACCAATCTATTAGATGCATTTACTATCCGGTTTGATTTAAAAGAACGTGAAAAGCTTAAGTGTGAACTTACTCTGTTTTTTAAATTTTTGGACTTTCCAATATACTGGATTTTTTCTTCTTTTAAGAACAAATAAACACCCGGTGCGGAAGGAATATTTTGAATTTTATATTTATTTTTTAGGTTTTTGTCAATGCCTGATATGTAGTAATTTAACTCTTTAACGGTCTCCATGTTCCTTATATCTTTTTCTTTAAGTAAATTTTGCAACACTTCATAAGTTGTTAGTACGTCTGCTTTTGCGTTATGTTCATTCTTATTATGAGTTTTATAAAATCTACTTAATGTCTGAAGTTTGTGGTTTTTAATTTTGCCTCTCAGTAATGCCCTTGAAAGTTTAAGAGTATCGAGTCTTTCATTTTGCAATTTTCCAAATTTATTTTTTTCCAAATTCATATTTAAAAAAGATAAATCAAAATTTAAATTATGACCTACAACTACCGTGTTTTTTAGAAAGTTATTAATATTTTCAATTTCATTTTCAATTTTTGGTGAGTCTTTTAAATGCCATTCATATATTCCAGTAAGTTTTGATATAAATAAAGGTAATTCTCTCTCAGGTTTGAATTTAGAATAATATTCGTCAATTATTTTATTATCTATTACTTTAATCATGTAGATTTCAATGACTTCGTTTTTAAAAGCGCTTATCCCGGTTGTTTCTAAATCTAGAACTACTAAAGTATTTTCATTAAAAATTTTCAATTATTTTGTTAATTCCCACATTCCGATTGCTGCGGCAGTTGATGCGTTTAATGAATCAACATTATTAGTAGACCTTATATTTAGTGAAATATGCTTAGTATTAAACCAAGCATCTGAAATTCCGTATTGTTCTGCCCCAACCACAAGTGCAAAATTAATATCAGGTTTAAATTCTTCGATGTCGATTTCTCCGTCGGGATCAAGCAATAATATTTGATAATTATTTTTTTCTAAAACAGAAATTAACTCTTGGTTGGTTCCGCTCCAAATATTGGTATTAAAAACATGACCAATAGAAGATCTTATTACATTTGGATTAAATACATCAGTAACTTCATCTGATAAAAATATGTTGTTTATTCCTAGTGACTTAGAAGTTCTAATCATAGTTCCCAGATTTCCTGGTTTTTCAATTTGGTCGGGTATTAAGATTGGTCCACTAACTTTACCAGGAGAATTATGATGACTTGTATTAAACAGTGAGATGATTCCATCGGGACGATCCCTATATGAAATTTCTTTAAAAATTTTTTCAGAAACTTCAACAACACGTATATTTTCAGATATAAAATTATCTACAAGTTCTTCATTATTCCCACCCATAAATAAATTACTACAAATATATAAAGTATCTATATCAAATTTAGAATCTATGAGCTGCTTGTTCTCCCTGTAGCCCTCTGCAATAGATTTCATTTCTGATTTACGATTTCTATTTTTCTTAAGTGATATTAAAAATTTGTATTCAGGATTATTGAATGAGCTTATATGTTTATCTGGAGAATTTTTCATTATGTATTAGTTTTTTTCTTTGAGTCTTACTAGATGTCGTAACATCAACTTTATTTTCTATTCCAGCAGTAATCATTCCTATTACTAGATAATCCTCTGGAATATCTAGTAAATTGTGTACACTTTTTCGATTGGTATTATGAAGGCCCATAAAACCACTTGATAGCTTTTTTTCCTCCAACAGCAACATACAGTTCATCATTGCTGCTCCAGCATCAATAAACCAATAAGGAACATCCCAGTCATTTGAATTTACTGCTTTCGATTTATCATTTCTAGAGTATCGTTTATGGTAAGCGTTTTCATTTAAAACTATAAAAAATAAAGCTATTGAGTTTGATATCCAGGGGTCTTTACCTTGTTCAATAAATTTTTTTTCATTAAATAAATTTGAAATATCCTTAATTGTGTCGTCGTTAAAAACTTGGATAATTTCAATCCCTCTAGAGAATCCTGCAGTTGGAATTTTAATTGTATAACTTGAAATTTTATTTAAAGTTTTTTTATCATAATTTACTTTTTTGTAATTTCTTACTATTTTTCTATTTGATAAAAGAGTTTCCAAATAAGATTCAGGATTATTCATTTTCATTTAGTAAAGAATTTAAAACCATATCACCAACCTCACTTGTACTCATACCCATCTTTCCAGCAGAAAGGGATTCCAAGCTTATAGCTGTTTTTATAATTGCATTCTCAATATGTTGAGAATAATCTTCTTCACCCAATTCCTTAACCATCATTGCTGCTGCACCAATGCAAGCTAGGGGATTAATGACATTTTTATCAGTATATTTTGGGGCAGATCCACCAATAGGTTCGAACATTGATACACCTTCAGGGTTGATATTACCCCCTGCTGCAATTCCCATACCACCTTGAATCATTGCACCAAGATCAGTAATAATATCTCCAAACATATTATCAGTAACAATTACATCGAACCATTCTGGGTTTTTTACCATCCACATGCAAATTGCATCAACATGACCATAATCTGTTTCTATCTCTGGATAGTCTTCTGCTACTTTATAATATATTCTTTCCCAAAGGTCGTGTGCATATGTAAGAACATTTGTTTTGGCACAAAGGGTAACCTTTTTTCTATTATTATTTTTTGCATATTCAAATGCATACTTTATACATCTATGAATAGCAAAATATGTATTGATAGACTCCTGTGTAGCTACCTCATTTACCGTACCATGATGAATGTAACCACCCGCACCAGCATAAAGTCCTTCAGTGTTTTCTCTAACAACAATAAAGTTGATATCTTCGGGTTCTTTATTTGCTAAAGGCGTTTCTACCCCAGGATACAAAACAACTGGTCTTAAATTTATATATTGATCAAATTCCTTTCTTAATTTTAATAAGATTCCTTGTTCAAGTATTCCTGGCTTAACATCGGGGTGTCCTATTGCACCAAGTAAAACTGCATCAGAATTTTTAAATTGTTCAATATCATTTTCTGTAACTAGAGTTTTAGTTTTAATGTATCTATCTCCACCTAAGTCATTATCTGAAAAATGAAACTCTACACCATAATTTTTTTGTGAACCCTTCAGAACTTTAACGGCTTCTCTAACTACTTCTGGCCCTGTACCGTCACCAGCTAATAGTGCTATGTTTAATTTCTTACTCATTTGTTTAACGCATTCAAAAATGACTCAACTGAACCTTGTACCACATCAGTTGATACAGAACGACCTTGTTTCATAAGGTGACCGTCATTAATTATTGTTACAATTTCTGCTGTTGCATCAGATCCTTTGGTTATACTTTCAACTCTGTAGTCAATAAGTGTTGCATTAGATTTAAGTATTTTTTTAACAGCAGTAAAAGCAGCATGAATCATTCCATCTCCAGTCGCTTCTTCAGTTATCTCTTTATTTCCAACTTTAAGTGTCACTTTAGCAGATGCGTATTCATCCTTACTGTTTACTGATACTGATAAAAGTTTTGTATTGCTTTGATTTGTTTCAACCTGACCAACTATTGCCCTTAACTCATTTTCAACTATTTCACCTTTTCTATCCGCTATTTTTTTAAAAGTATTGAATGCATTATCAAAGGCATCGTTATCAAGTTTTATATTTAAATTATCTAATGCATCTTTAAATCCAGCTCTTCCCGAGTGTTTGCCAAGTATAATTTTTGCTTCTTGTCCAACAGAGTCGGGGGACATAATTTCGTATGTTGAGGTATTTCTAAGATATCCATGTTGATGTATTCCTGACTCATGACTAAATGCATTTTTTCCAACTACTGCTTTATTGAATTGAACTGGGTAACCGGTTAATTTAGATACAAGACGTGATGTTTCAAATATTTCAGTAGTCTCCGCTTTTATATCAACTTTAAATTGATCTTGTCTAGTTTTAACAGCCATAATTATTTCTTCTGTAGATGTATTTCCAGCTCTTTCCCCAATTCCATTAATTGCTCCCTCTATCTGTCGAGCACCTGCCGTTATGGCTGTAAGAGAATTAGCAACTGCCAATCCTAAATCGTTATGACAGTGTGTAGAAATAATTACATCTTCATTTCCAGCTTTTACTTGTTCATATACTTGAGTTAAAAGTTCAAGGTAGTCTTGAGGAGTAGCGTAACCAACCGTATCAGGAACATTAATTGTTGTAGCTCCTTCTGCCACAGCAGTTTTTAGTACTTCAATTAAAAATTCTTTGTCGGTCCTAGTTGCATCTTGAGCTGAGAATTCAACATCTTCACAGAGGTTTTTAGCGTATCTAACAGAATCTTTTGTATCCTTAAGAATATCTTCTTTGCTTTTTCTTAGCATATGTTCCATATGGATTTCAGAAGTAGATGTAAATACATGAATCCTTGAATTCTTTGCGACTTTAATTGCTTCCCAGGCTTGTTCAATATCATCAGGGTGACATCTCGCAAGAGACGCTACTGTTGAATTTTTAATATTTTTTGCAATTAAATTTACACCTTCCCAATCACCGGGAGATGACGCAGCAAAACCGGCTTCGATGACATCAACTTTTAATTTTTCTAATTGTTGGGCAATTAAGAGTTTTTCTGATGGGGTTAAAGCTATTCCAGGACTTTGCTCTCCATCTCTAAGAGTTGTATCAAAAATTACTAATTTGTCATTATTCATTTATCTTTAGATATATCCTTTGCATCTAGAAATGGCATCATGTTTCTTAAGCTTTTTCCTATGTCTTCAATCTGATGCTTTGAAGCTTCTTCTCTTTTTTCTTTGAGAAAAGGGGAGCCCTCTCGTGCTTGTGACATCCATTCTTTTGCAAATGCTCCGGATTGAATTTCATCTAATACTTTTTTCATTTCTTTCTTTGTGTCACTATTAATTATTCGAGAACCTCTAGAAAAATCTCCGTATTCAGCTGTGTCAGAAATAGAATGTCTCATCCATTCAAAACCACCTTCATACATTAGGTCTACTATAAGTTTTACTTCATGCAATGTTTCAAAGTATGCACTTTCAGGCTGATACCCAGCTTCAACTAATGTTTCAAAACCATTTTTTATAAGTTCGGTTAAGCCACCACATAAAACAACTTGTTCACCAAATAAATCTGTTTCAGTTTCTTCTTTAAAAGTAGTATTTAAAATTCCAGCTCGACCACCTCCAATAGCAGATGCGTATGAAAGAGCAATTTCATGAGTATTACCTGTAGTGTCTTTATCAACTGCAACCAGACACGGCATACCACTACCTTCTGAATAAGTTCGTCTTAATAAATGACCAGGGCCTTTTGGGGCTACCATAGCAACAGATAAATCTTCCCTAGGTTTAATTTCATTAAAATGAATGTTAAAGCCATGTGCAAACAGTAATGTAGATCCTTCTTTCATATGTTGAGCAACCTCAGAGTTATAGACATCTGCCATAACTTGATCTGGGAGTAATAACATTACAATATCAGAATCCTTTGTTGCACTCTCAAGACTTGCAACACTGAGACCCATCTCTTTTGCTCGTTCAAAAGAGGATGAATCTTCCCTTAAGCCAACTGTAACGTTTACTCCTGATTCATGAAGATTTAAAGCATGAGTATGCCCTTGACTTCCAAATCCAATAACTGCAACCTTAAGATTTTTTATTAAATCTTGATTGATTGATGAGTCATAAATTATTTTTGTTTCCATATCTTCTCCTTATAGATTTGATTGTATAGCTATTCTTCCGCCTCTTACCATTTCAATTATTCCAAACGGTTTCATTAGTTTTTCAAATTTATTTAAATCTTTTGATGTTCCAGTCATTTCAAAAATTGCATAATCTTGACCAACATCAACAGATCTTGCACCAGATAAATTTGCTTTCTCAATAACAGAAGTTTGGGTATCTTTATTTATCGATACTTTAAGTAAAAGCACCTCAGTTTCTATAGTCATTTCCGGATCCAACTCAACAATCTTTATTACATTAACTAATTTGTTGAGTTGTTTTTTGACTTGTTCAACTGCATCTAGTTCAGTAACAATTGTCATCTTAGACCTACCTTCAATATGGGTTGGACCCACTGATAGGGAATTAATATTGAAACCTCTTCTAGATATTGTTGATGATACTCTTGCAAGCACACCAGGCTTGTCTTCCACTAAAACAGATAATATCCTTTCACTCATAGTTGTTTTAAATCTTCTTTATTCATAATAATCTGATCGTTACTTCCACCTGCAGGAACCATAGGAAAGACCATATCATCGGGATCAACTACACATTCAATTAATACAGGTTTATCATTTGTTTTTAACATTTCACTAAATACTTTCTTTACGTCATCCTTTTTTGTCATTCTCAAGCCAACTGCACCCATAGACTCTGCAAGCTTTACATAATCGGGAGTATCATGGGTAAGTTCGGATGCAGAAAATTTACTATTATAAAATATTTTTTGCCACTGACGGACCATTCCATGATTTCCATTATTGAAAACAACAACTTTAACAGGAATATTTTCAGTTGAAGCTGTAATAAGCTCTTGGCACGTCATTTGAAAACACCCATCACCATCTAAAGCTAAAACTAGTTTATCAGGAAATGCAGTTTGAGCTCCAATTGCAGCCGGTAACGAATATCCCATTGTTCCAAGACCTCCGGAATTTAACCATGTATTAGGTTCGGTAAAATTCCAATGTTGTGAAATCCACATTTGATGTTGCCCGACACCAGACACAACCACAGCCTCTTCCTCTGTAAGATTTTGAAGTTGTTCTAAAACATAGGGAACCTTTAGTGGTCCATCATCTTTTTGTTCGTAGGATAGTGGAAAGTTTTGTTTCATTTCTTTCAAATCGTTAATCCAATTAGAGGTATCTAAGTCGGTACCTTCTAATGCTTCATTAAGACCAATCAATACACTTTTAGCATCTCCTACAATTGGTACTTGAGCTTCGCGAACTTTACCTATTTCTGCTGGGTCTATGTCAGCATGAATTACTTTTGCATTTTGTGCAAAAAAATCGGGGTTTGCTGTAACGCGGTCATCAAATCTAACACCAATAGCAATCAATAAATCTGAATTCTGTATTGAGGTAGTAGCAGTATAATTTCCATGCATACCCGGCATTTCTAAGCAAAGTTCATGTCCATCTGGAAATGCACCCCTTCCCATTAAAGTTGTGACAACTGGTATATTGTATGTAGTCGCTAAGTCATAAAGTTCTTTGTGAGACTTTGAATGAATTATTCCGCCACCTACATAAAGTATTGGTTTTTTTGATGATTTTATCAAAGAAGCAGCTTGTTGAATCATTTTTGGATTTGGCTCTAATGTTGGTTTGTAACCTGGAAGGTCCAAAGTCTTAGGCTCAACCCAGCTTGTTTTTTGATTAAGAATATCCTTTGGAACATCAACTAAAACTGGTCCAGGCCTTCCAGATGTTGCAATATATTTTGCTTCTTTTAAGACTTGAGGTATTTCTGATGCATCAGTAATTAAATAATTATGCTTAGTAGCTGCCATTGACAAACCTACGGTATATGCTTCTTGAAAAGCATCATTACCAATAGCAGTAGAGGCTACTTGGCCAGTAATAGCCAGTAAGGGAGTAGAGTCCATGAGTGCATTTGCTAATGGGGTAATAAGGTTTGTAGCGCCAGGACCTGAAGTAGCAATTACAACTCCAAGTTCTCCTGTGGCTTGAGCGTAACCCTCTGCCATATGACCAGCTCCTTGTTCGTGCCTAGCAAGTATGTGTCTTATTGGACTGTCGTATAATGGATCGTAAGCTGGAAGTATAGCTCCACCAGGAAGTCCAAAGACAGTAGAAACATTCAAATATTCTAAGCTTCTTACAATAAGTTCAGCACCTGTAAGTAATTCTTTTGTCATAATATAATTTTTCTTTCTTCTATTAAAAAAAAACCTCCCTGTTTTGGGAGGCGCTCATCACAGCAAAATGAGCGCTAAGTAAGTAATAGCACTAAAAGTGAAATGAATACAGCTAAATTTTTCATTAAAATAACTATAGTAAAAGCTAAGAAAAATGAAACATATAAATCTTAATAATTTGCTTATTGAACATTCATTGTTTTTGCCTAGAGAGGTTAGATTAGGCATTGTTTCATTGCCTTCAGGATTGAGTTTTTCTGAAAAAATAGAAAAAATTAAAGAAGAAAACAAACATGCAAATATGAAATTTACTTTTTCAAATCCGAGTTATTCTGGAAAAGCAGATAAATTTGAATGGGCAAATTCAGCAATCATCTTTACTTATGATTACAAGCAGAACAAACATAATTCCAATTTAGCTTCTAGTGGTTTTGGTAAAATAGCTGCATTTGCTGAACAAGATTATTATGAACCTTTGAAGAAAATCACTAGTGAATTTGAAAATCTATTTTACAAACTGAATTACAAATTCCATACATTTATTGATAATCCAAATCATTATGATAGAACTTTTTTTGAAATTTCAGGTTTAGGTTGGCAAGGTAAAAGCACAATGATGTTAAGCCCAGGAATTGGACCATGGCAACTACTTGGAACTATGTACTCTGACCAGTACTTTGAGCCAACAGAGTCTAAAAATTATTCATGTGGCGAATGCAATCTTTGTCAAATATCTTGTCCAACTGGAGCATTGGATGAAGATTATATATTAGATTCAAATAAATGCCTTTCTTATTGGCTTCAATCACCAGAAAGCATTCCATATGATATTAGAACCGCATTGGGAAATAGATTTTATGGGTGTGACGAATGTCTAACATCATGTCCTCCAGGACAAAACAAAAATTTAACTATTAATAAAATTAATTCTCATGATGTTGATCTTGAAAAAATTATTATTTCAAACAATGAAGACCTTTTAGAAAAATATAACTGGTTTTATATACCTAAAAGAAACGCTAATTATCTTAAGAGGAATGCAATTATTGCTTTAAGTAATAACCCAAATCACGAAACATATAAATTTTACCTTGAAATATATAAAATCTTACCTGATGACTTGAAGAACTATATTTTATGGGGATTTTGGAAACTAGGAAAAATTAATGAAATTAATTTTTTAATGGATAAAGAAAACAGCAATGACTTAAAACTTGAATATCAAAAATTAAAAAGTATGACTTCCTAGATTAAATAATCTATTCTTATTCTATGAAAAAAATTTCTGATGACGTCACACAGGGTATTAATAAATCTGCGGCAAGAGCAATGTTAAGAGCTGTAGGTTTGAAAGATGAAGACTTTAACAAATTTCAAGTGGGTGTAGTTTCTGCTGGAAATGAAGTTACTCCGTGTAATTTAACTGGTCCAGAGTTATCAGAATATGCAAAAAAAGGTGTAAATGGTCCTGACTCAGCCGCATTAATATTTTCAACTATAGCTGTATCAGACGGTATTTCTATGGGCCATGAAGGTATGAGAGCCTCATTAGTTTCTAGAGAGGTCATAGCTGATTCAGTGGAACTAGTTATGCACGCAGAACGTTTTGATGGAATGGTAACTATTGCTGGGTGTGATAAATCTTTACCTGGTATGCTAATGGCCGCTGGAAGAATTAATAGACCAGCTATATTTCTATATGGTGGAAGTAGTTTACCTGGGGAGTATCAAGGTAAAGACATCTCAATTGTTGATGTCTTTGAAGGTATTGGTGCTTATGAAAAAGGAATTATTACTAAAGAAGATTTATATAACATAGAGTGTGCTGCGTGTCCTGGTGTTGGCTCTTGTGCAGGTATGTTTACGGCAAATACAATGGCTTCAGTTGGAGAAGCAATTGGCATGAGTTTACCTGGTACAGCAGCAATTCCTGCTGAAGATTCTAAATTAAGGGAAGCTGCAGTAAAGTCAGGCGAACAATTAAATTATCTTTTAAAAAATGATATAAAGCCAAGTGACATAATGACAGAGGAAGCATTTAATAATGCTATTGTGACAGTTTTAGCATTGGGTGGAAGTACAAATGCAGTATTACATCTTTTAGCAATAGCTTATGAAACTGGAGTAAGTTTAACGATTGACAAATTTGATGAGCTTAGTAGAAAAGTTCCCCATCTTGCCGACATGAAGCCATTTGGAAAATACCATATGGTAAATTTAAATGAAATTGGAGGAGTTCCGGTTGTCTCAAAGATTTTATTGGAAAATGAGTTAATAGATCCTAATTGTTTAACTGTGACAGGAAAAACAGTAGGAGAAAATTTAGAAAACATTCAAATACCTAAAAACCAAAATGTTATTAGTTTTCCTGACAATCCAATTTCAAGTGAAGGTGGCATTGCAGTATTAAAAGGAAGCCTGTCTCCAAAAGGCTCCGTTGTAAAAACTGCAGGAATCGAAATAAACAATTTTTCTGGACCCGCAAATGTCTTTAATAGTGAGCAAGAAGCTTTGGAAGCTTTGTTTAATAACAAAATATCAAAAGGAGAAGTTGTTGTAATTCGTAATGAAGGACCTAAAGGTGGACCTGGTATGAGAGAGATGCTACAAATTACAGCAGCAATAAAAGGGGCTGGTTTGGGTAAAGATGTACTTTTGATTACTGATGGAAGATTTTCTGGAGGTACCACAGGACTATGTATTGGACACGTTGCTCCGGAAGGGTTTGATAATGGTCCAATATCAGTTTGTGAAAATGGAGATACTATAACACTAGATATTGAAAAAAGAACATTAAATCTAGAAGTTGAACAAGATGAAATTGAAAAAAGATTAAAAAATCTTCAACTCCCTTCTCCTAGATACAAATCAGGAGTTCTTCATAAGTACTCCAAGCTTGTGAGTGGATCTGACACTGGTGCGGTTACAAATTAATAGATGATATTTATTTCTGACGTCCACTATCAGCTAGATTATTTGAGTACTTTACCAAAAAACAAAGGGCCTTTAGTTATATTGGGGGACCTAATAAATTGGATTGATTATAGAAATGGAGAGGGGATAGCTAAAGAAGTTTTTGGTTCAGACAATGTACACAAGCTTATAGATTTAAGAAAGCAGCATAAGTTTGCGGAGAGAAAAAATTTATGGAAAAATTTATACTCCATTGATCCAGAAATTATTATGAAAAAAATGAAAGAGGCCATTGAAAACCAGTATCACGAAGTTTTTAAAATTTTAAAATTTTATGAAGTTTGGTTTATTCCTGGGAATGTTGATGATGTTGATATTATGAATAGCTATACGGCCTCCTCTATTAATAATGTTGACGGACTTTTGATAGAACAAGAAGGTATTAAATTTGGTTTTGCTGGTGGCGGTGTACCAACTCCTATAAATGCAAGAGGTGAAATTAGTGAAAAAGAATTTTCAAAAAAATTAAGCAACCTTAATCAAGCTGAAATTATTTGCACCCATGCTCCACCATATGTAAATGAATTAATGACTGATGTTATTACTAATAAGATTGAACAAGGATGGAAAAGCTTATTAGATTTCATAAAAATCAATAATCCTAAATATTCCCTTTTTGGTGATGTACATCAACCTAAAGCTTCAAATTGGAAAGTAAATAACACAACATGTATTAATATCGGTTACTTTAGAGCCACTAACCAATATTTAGAATTATCATCAATAATATAATGAATTGCTTATCTTTTGATGTTGGAGGTACAACAATAAAATACGGGATTATAAATGATAGGTATGAAGTCCTTTTAAAAGATAAAATACCAACTCCAAAAGATGAGGAAAAGTTTATAGAGTCAATCTCTAAAATTATTCAAAAAAATATTGAAAATATTTCAAAAGTTTCAATAGCAATGCCTGGATATGTAAATATTGCGAATAACAAATATTTGTACGGTCCACATTTACAATACGAGATTGATTTTTCAAAGTTATCAAATTTTTCAGAATACGAATTTTATTTAGACAATGACGGCAATGTCGCAGCTTATTGTGAATATTTATTAAATTATAAAACCAAATATTCAAATTTAATAATGTTAACTTTTGGTACTGGAGTAGGTGGAGGAATAGTTTCTGAAGGTAAATTATTAAGAGGAAGGGGAAATGCAGGTGAGGTTGGACATATGCTTACCTCAAATGATAGATCAGTTAAAGGGGACAGTGGAAAAAAAGGTAGCTTTGAGTCATCAGTTGCTGCATCAGTATGGACAAAGAAATGTCTTGAGTTAATTGAGAAAAATAAAAATTCAGAACTTGCAAAAAAATTTGTTAGCAAAAATGTTGGTTCAGTTTTGTTTGACACCACACTTAGCTTGACAGACCTAGAAGCTACTGTAAGAGATGAAATAATTCAAAACATCTCAAATGGACTTTTAAGTTTATTTGAGATATTCGATAATGAAGCTTTTGTTCTTGGTGGATCTATGTCCTCTGAACCTTTTGATTTAATTACACTTATACAGGACGATATTAAGAATAGATACAAATTTCCATCTAGAAATTTTCCTGAAATTCTTATAGCTTCTCAAGGAGAGGATTCTGGAATAGTTGGCGCAGCAGCTATATCATTTGATGAATAAAAAAAATTCTCTATTACTTCCCCCCCAATTTTTTGAAAATGATTTTCATAAAAAACTAAACTATATACTTCAATTTAAAGTTGATGTCTTATATCTTTTTGATCATCTTAAAAATCCAATTAATGCAACAAAGCCCTCTTACAAACTTACTGAAGAAGTATTTAATTTATATGAAAAAGTAAACAATAAAATAAAAATTGGCGTCTGTGTATTAAATGTTAATACAAGATATTTAGGTAAATTGTTAAAAGATATTCTTGAGCCATTACTTGAACTAAATAGTATAAGTTTAGGTTTAGGCACTGGAGATAATAAATACGAAAATCATGATTTTTTACATGAAAATAATATTGAAGATATTATTTCTTTTATTTTAGAAAATAAGAATTTTATACATAATGAATCTCAGTTATTTCTAGGAGGTAATTCAAAAGAAAAATTAGATTTAGTAAAAAAATATAACCTCGGTATCAACCAATGGATGGGGTTAGATTCAAATTTTGTTAAAAAGCATAATATTTATAATCATTTATTTAATCCAGTGGGAAGTCTTTCACGATGTATCACACATGAAAATCAGCTTGAATTTGATTATGAAAAAATACATATATTAAAAGATTCTAATTTAAAGATTTTTCAAGAATCTATAGATAATATTTTTAAAAATGAATAAATATTCCAACAAGTTAATTGAAAATTTTCCTGATTACTTATTTAATAAAATAAATGAGCAAAAATTAAATTTACGCCAGACAGGGGAGGACATAATAGATCTCGGATATGGTAATCCCGATATTCCTTCTCATGAACTAGTTGTTCAGAAGCTTATAGAATCTGCTCAAATCAAAAAAAATCATAAATACTCTGTTTCAAAAGGTATTCATGGTTTAAGAAATGCAATTTCAAAAAAATACTTACGAGAATACGGAATTAATTTAGATCCGGGTAGAAATATAGTTAATACTATTGGGAGTAAAGAGGGATTAACTCATTTACTGATGTCTGTAATTAATAAGGGTGATAATGTAATTGTTCAAGATCCCAGCTATCCAATTCATCACTATGCTCCATTAATAGCAGGTGCGAATGTTATAAAAATTGAATGTCTTTCTATAGATGGCTTTATGAATAATCTTAAAAAAAGTCTAAAAAATGAAAAGGTCAAAGTAGTTTTAATTTCATTTCCTCATAATCCAACTACATTAACTGTAAATCAGGAATTTTATGATGAACTGGTAGAGCTTGCAAAAATATATAATTTTTTATTAATAAATGACTTTGCCTACTCAGATATATATTTTAATGAAGTAAAACCACCTTCTTTACTAAAATCCGATCCCGAATTGGAACACTGTGTAGAACTATATTCATTAACAAAAGGTTATTCAATGGCTGGATGGAGAGTAGGGTTTGCAATTGGTAATGAAAACGCAATTACTTCATTGACTAAGCTAAAGTCTTACATTGATTATGGTACATTTCAACCTATACAAATCGCTTCAACAGTTGCAATAAACGATTTAGATGACTATCCAAAAGAAGTATCTTCTATCTATTCCGAACGAAGATTATTAGCCACTGAGTATCTAACTAAATATGGTTTTGAGGTACAAGAAAGTACTGCAACAATGTTTGTTTGGGTAAAGTTACCAAAAAAATACAATAATGATTCAATGAAATTCTCTATTGATTTACTTTCAAAATCTAATGTTGCAGTTTCTCCAGGTCTTGGCTTTGGGAAATTTGGTGAAGGCTATATTAGGCTTGCATTAGTAGAGAACAAGCAACGTATTAGGCAAGCGATGAAAAATTTTGTAAAGACAAGTAATAGTGATTAGGGAATTTGTATCTAATTTATTTTTTAATACTGCTCTGGGTAGTGGGTTTTATTATAACTTAAATCAAGTTGGGCTTATATACCTTGGTTTAATTTCATTCGTAGCAATTGTTTTATATAGACTAAATGAAAAAATTAATTTACAAATATTGTATTTGTTCAGCTTTCTTTTAAGTTCTATAGCCACTTTTAATGTTTTGAGATATCTCCCATACGGTGGAGATGCAGCAATTTATTGTGAGCTAACTACTTTTTCAAAAAATTCGGGTATTTCAATTTACAATACAAGTTTTAAATATACTTTTAATTATCCACCAATATTTGAAAATATTCTTAATTACCTATGTACATTCAATTATGAAGAAAATTATTATTTTTATTCAATAGGCTTTGGCATCTTCCTGGCAATATTATCAAAAAAACAAGGTAAAAATGTTTTCCTCTTCTCCCTTTATTTTCTTGGATCATTTTTGGGATTAAGATGGTCACTAAAAACTGGTAATTTTGTATTTCTTGAATTAATTTTTCTGACTTTGTTCGTAGTTAATTACAAAAAAAATAATCCAATCAGCTATTTATTTCTAATGTTGTTTGGCTTTCAAAGACTTTGGTATTTACTACTTGTCCCAGTATTTTTATTTTTTGATCATGATAAGTTGTTAAAGAAATTTCAATACATTTTTATTTCTTCTTTTTTTCTTATTCTTCTGAATTTTAATAATTTATTAGCTTACATTACTAGTTTATTACCTTCTGGTGAGGGTTATAGTATATTTAAAGAACCTCCTGGACATAACACACCTTCAATTTATATCGGTTTAGTTAAAGGATTGTATTTATCTCCCTCCCTAATTACTTTATTTGTTTATTTAATAGTGTCTTTTATATTTCTATTCCTATTTATGAGAAATAAATCACTATCCAAAGAATTAGGTGCTGTAGTTTTAATTTGTTTTTTAATTTTGCTGAACCCTTATTTAAAACCATATCACTTCATTTTCTTTACTCCCTTGCTTCTTCTTATAAAAGACTCATACTTAACCAATACTAGAAGTATGCTTTTTAGTATTGCCTATCCATCTTTTTTCTGGATAGTTGCATCTAACTTATCAGTTGGTACCTTAACGGGTTATTTCCAAACAGTTTTTTTCGCCTTATTTGTTTTTAATCTAGTTAAGTTAGACTTAGATAGAAATGATTGATTTAAGATCTGATACTGTAACCAAACCCGATAAAGATATATTACAAGAGGCTATAGTCGCAGAACTAGGAGATGATGAATACGGCGAGGACCCAACTGTAAATCAACTTCAAGAAAAGTGTTCTGAGCTACTCGGTTTTGAAGATGCATTATTTGTTTCTTCTGGCCTTATGGGCAATCAGATATCTTTATTAATCCACAATACTCCAGGTAGCGAAGTCATTACAACATCTGATTCTCATATTAAAAATTACGAGCACGGTGCTGCTTCTTTTCTTTCTCGTGTTCAGTTTAGAGAAGTGGAACATGAGAATGGCATTATTGATATAGACGAGATTGCTTTAACATTTGAAAAATCAAAAGTTAATAAACCTAATATAAAAACAATAGCCATCGAAAATACACACTTAGCTTCTGGCGGATCTGTTGTTCCTTACAATCATATAAAAAATATTTATAAACTATCAAAACTACTTAATGTCAATCTACATATTGATGGTGCAAGAGTCTGGCATGCAATTTTACAGGAAAACTCTTCTTTGAATTATGGATCAATTTGTAATAGCTTAACATTTTGTTTTTCCAAAGCACTCGGTGCACCAATTGGTTCTATGTTATTAGGTAGTAGAGATTTCATCAAAGAAGCTAGAGAATTTAGAAAAATACTTGGTGGTGGTACAAGACAGGTAGGTGTTATTGCGTCTATGGCTAACAAAGCATTAGACAAGAGAGAAAGATTATTGGATGATCATAAAAAAGCTAAAAATTTATATACGGACTTAGTTGATAATCATAATGAAAAAACTAAATTTAATTTAAAATACCAAAATACCAACATGGTTTTTCTTGAGTTTGAAAATAATAAAACTGCAAATGAATTTATACAAAAACTTCAAAAACAACAAGTTTTATCTGGTTTAATAAATAAAAATACGGTGAGGTTGGTTTTTCATAAAGACGTTTTAAACAAAGACCTGGATACTATAAAAAAAGCTATTTACTCTTCCTCTAAACCCTGATTCCATTCCGTAATTGATTTTTCTGAAAGATTAACCAATACATAAGTACCAGTAAGGGAAGATAAGCTTACTATAGAAATATAAATCAATACATCAATCATGCAACTAGGTTTAGAATCCGCAATACAAAATGCATTACCTAAAAGATATCCAATATAAGTAGAAAAAATTAAAACAGTTATGTAAATTAAAAATCTTGTTTTGTTGCTAAATCTCATAATTATATTAACTTTAGCTTATTATGAATTTTCCAAACCCATGGATAACAATTTTAACTTTTGTTGCAATATTTTTTTCAGGTTTCTTTTCTTTCGTGTTCAGTAAAAAAACTTTAGATTTCTATTTAAAAAATGTAGAAACAAAATTTTTAAAATCATTAGAACCAATAATTGGAACTATTGGATTTGTTTTATCATTTGGTTTAAGTTTAGTTATCCTCTATTATTTTATTCTTCTGGTTAGTTAATATATTTACACTGTCATACTTAGTATGTTTTGATTTTTAATTAATTGTAATTCACAATGATCGGGTCTATTTATTGAAAAATTTTCATCCTTTAAATAGAAATAAGTAAATGCTCTTATGGTGTCCTGATGCGAGATAAAAAGAGTATCTGTATTATTGCTAAATAATTTAAAAACTCTTTCATAAACTTTTTCAAGTGGTTCCTTTGTTTTTATTAAGGTTATGGATTTTTCATTGTAAGATTTATAATCAGCAGTTAATTTAATTTCCTCAATTGTTAAACCATGCCAATTAGATACTCCTGGCCACTCTGTTAAATTCTGAGAGTAAGTTATATCTAGTCCTAAATTTTCATTAACAGCCAAAGCAGTTTCCCTTGCTCTTAAAAGAGGGGATGATATTATTTTTTTTATTTTATAATCTTTCTTTATTAGCTTCCCTATTTTTTTAGCTTGTAGTACACCTTTTTCACTAAGAAAATAACCTGGCAAACTTCCATACTGTATATTTTTTAAATTTTGAACTTCGCCATGTCTTAAAAATAAATTGTTCATAAATTTAGCGTAGTGTGAAAAATGATTAAAATCTATATATGGCGTTAAACAAAAAAGAACAAGAAATTCTAAACCAAATTGAACAAGAGCTTTTGAAAAACGATCCTGACTTGGCCAATACTGTTAAGGAGTCAACACTCTCAAAATATACCAGGACAAGAGCTGTGGTTTCTTTTTTTATATTCTGCATTGGCCTGCTCACCATGTTTAGTACTTATATAGTTTTGCCGACTATTGCACTTGTTGGATTTGCAGTAATGGCACTATCTGCTTATATTTTTGTTTCTAACACCAAGGCTTTGTTAAATGCGGAAAATATTAATGAGTGGAATTTTAAACAGGTTTACACTGTTCTAAGAAACAAAGATAACTCTAGACAAAGTTAAAAAATTTAATTAAATTAAATATACATCAAATTTTTTTAGGAGTAAGGTTTTGAAAAAGGATGCATTCACATCTAAACAAGCATGCTATTTATCTGGGTGCACTTCACACCAGTTACGCTACTGGGACAAAGTAAATCTAGTAAACCCATCTATACAGTCATCAAATGGCAAACCAGGAGTTCCTAAAATGTATTCATTCAGAGATATTGTGGCATTAAGAGTAATCAAGACTCTTCTAGATAATGGAATGAGTATTCAGAGAGTCAGAAGAGCATGGAAATATTTATCCAAAAATGCAAACTTGACCCAACATCTATCTGAAGTCCGTCTTGTTTCAGATGGAAGTACAATATACTCAGTTGAAGATGAAGAAGTCTTCGATGCTTTAAAAAATGGTCAATTAACATTTTTTGAAACGATTGATAGTATCACCCAAGATGTTAAAGAGGACGTATCCAAATTTGAGTTAGATAAGGAAAGATTTTTAAATTTGTTGACTAAAGTAGAAGATGATGTACTTAGTCAAGAACTTCAAGCATAGTTTACAAGTTAAGTTAATTTACTCTTATGGAAAAATTTCTTAGCCACCGCACTTTAATATTAAACTCAACCTTTCAACCACTTTCCGTTGTTTCGTACAGGAGAGCTGTTTCACTTATATTAAATAATAAAATACATTCACTTGAGGATTCAAAAATAGTCTTTAAATCCGAAAAAAGACAAATAAGTTTACCAAACGTAGCCCTATTAAATTATTTTGTTAACGCTCCATATTCAAGAAGGGTGGCGCTTAATAAAGAGAATATATTTATTAGAGATTTTTATACATGTCAGTACTGTGGTGGCATTGCAGAATCTGTTGACCACATTATTCCAAAATCAAAAGGGGGAGAGCATATTTGGAGTAATGTAGTGGCTTGCTGCAAAAAATGTAATTTGATAAAAGCTGATAAATATTTGCTAAACACAAGACTTGAATTAATTAAACTACCAGAGCATCCAGTAGGTGCGTTTTGGGTAAAAACCATAGTTGGTTCTAATCCGGATCCTTCATGGAAAAAATATCTTAAATCAGCTTAAAAAATTTTTATCCAAAAGTGTTGCATTGTGGCAGATAGTGTCATATAATGTATAAAAGTGGTTCAAGGCACGAAAGGCGGATAAAGTGTTCCTTGGTGAGTTTCAACATACAATGGACTCTAAAGGTAGGGTAGTGATACCCTCAAAATTTAGAACAAGGCTTCAACAGGGCTGTGTGGTCACTAAGGGGCAAGATAATTGTCTTCAGATACTTACAAAAAAGGCATGGGAAGAAGAAGCATCAAAAATGGCTTCACTTCCATCTACAGATAGAACATCAAGACAACTAAGAAGAGCATTATTTAGTGGAGCTATTGATGTAAAAATTGATTCTGCAGGGAGAGTACCAATTCCAGAAAATCTTAGAGAATATAGTGGAATTGACCTTAATGAGGAAGTAACTGTTACGGGATCTGGACCTGTAGTTGAAGTATGGTCAACAAGAAGTTGGAAAAAAATCCAAAGAGAAGCTGATCAATCATTTGCAAATATAAATGAGGTGAAAGAATAGGTTCATAGCCAGCTCTCTAGACAACTAAATTGGAACACCCTTACTCCGCCCAACTTTCCAATTGGTGCCAGTTCTAGAGAGCTGGGTATGAATGAAAACAGGGTTGGGTACTTAGAACACGAAGGGGTGATGTTAGCTGAAGTAAATTCAGTAATTTCAAGTTCACCATCTGGTCTTTTTATTGATGCAACTTATGGATATGGTTCACATTTTAGAAGTATTGAAAATAATTTTTCAGAATTAGATCTTCTAGCTTTCGATAGAGATGTTGATGTTTTAAATGAATCTAATTCACAAATTATTCAATTAAATTTTTCTCAAATTTCTGAATATCTTATTCAGAATAATATTGACAGTATTTCTGGAATTTTATATGATTTTGGAGTCTCTTCACATCAGTTGGATAATCATTCAAGAGGTTTTTCATACTCAAACGATGGCCCTTTAGATATGAGAATGAATCAAAATGATGAAATTAATGCTTTTGAAGTTGTAAATAAATTTGATGAAAATGAAATTGCAGATATTTTATTTCAAAATTCTGGTGAAAAAAAATCACGTCGGATTGCAAAAGATATTGTTAGTTCGCGTCCTATTGAATCTACACAGGAACTCGTGAATGTTATTAAAAATTCTATAGGCAAACAAAATCCAAAATATATATCTCAAACTATTAAACGTTGCTTTCAATCATTTCGAATTCATGTAAATGATGAATTTAATGAAATACAGCAGTCTTTAAATAATATCAAGAACTTTGTTAAGGCAAACGGTGTAATTATCTGTATTACTTATCATTCACTCGAAGACAAAATCGTTAAAAAGATTTTTACTGAACTAACTACATCATGCTACTGTGATGTTTCTATTCCCGTATGCACCTGTGAAAATGAACAGTTATATACTTATGGTGAAAAAAAGAAAATTTATCCGTCAGATGTAGAAATATCAAAAAATTCAAGGGCATCATCTGCAACTCTCAGATATGTGATTAAGTTATGAAACTAAGGAATCTACTATTTTCATTTATTGCAATATTTATAATTTCTATGGTTTCAAATTTATATTTTAACTTAAAAATTAATAACCTTTTTGAAGAGCTTTCTACTTTAAAAACTGAATTGGTTGAATTAGAAGTTGAGAAATCAAATACTCACCTCATATACATTAAAAGTTTTTCAACAAGCAATATGGAACTACTTTCCAAAAGTATGAATTATAGAAGATTAGACATTCACAACAAGAATAAAAACTTGGTCAAACCATATAAGTTAGAGGATGGAAATAAACCAATTGTAGTTTTAGGTTTTGGTGGAAGGTGAATTTTTTTAAAATAAAAAGCTTATTACTTTTTTCTTCTATATCATTATTAGTCGTAAGTTCTTCATTTATATTTATTTCAACTGTACATGATTTACAATTTACAAACTCTGAGTACTTTAAAGATCAAGCTCTTTCTTACAGAATTAAATCTAATAAACTGAAAGCATCTAGAGGTAATATCTATGACACAAATTTAAATGTTGTTGCATCAAGTTCGAGATCATTTAATATTGGCATATTTCCAAAGCAAATAAGCAATGTTGATGAAGTAGCAGCACCTATTGGCGTAATTTTAAATATTGATCAAGAAAAAATTATTGAAAAAATTGTTTCATCTGACAGGTTCTTTTACCTTAAAAGAAATATCGAATTTAAAGCGGGTGAAGAAATAAAAAGCTGGAATCTTGATGGAGTAGTTTTAGAGCCATCTTACATGAGACATGTTCACTCAGAATCGTTAAAAAAAATAATTGGAATTGTCGACCCAGACGAAAACGGTATTGAAGGAATTGAGTATTATTTTAATTCTAATTTAGAAGGTACAGATGGAGAAATAAAGTATGAAGCCTCTCCAAATGGAAAAATGATTCCGCAAGCTGAAGTTAAGACTATTCAGCCAATTCATGGTAAGGATCTTATATTAACAATTGACTCTGATTTACAGTATTTAAGTGAAAGTTTGTGTGAAGATGCGTTAATAAGAACAGAAGCACTCAATTGTTCCATAGTATTCTCCTATGCAAATAGTGGGGAAATCTTAATTGCTGCAGAAAAGCAGAGTGAAAATATACAAAGTTACGATATAGATTTAATTAGCTTAAGAGCAATATATGAACCTGGTTCGTCTTTAAAAATCTTCTCAATTGGTGCAGGAATTGAGAACGGTTTAATTGATGAAAATACAAAATTTGTTGTAAACGATTTCATTGAAGTTATTGAAGGATCTTGTTCTATAAACTACGAGGGATATAAAGCTTGCTATAAAGATTTTTTAAATCACGAGCCATATGAGTTAAGCGTTATGGAGATTATTGAAAGATCATCAAATGTTGGAACTATTCTTGCAACTCAAGATTTAAATATTAATTATTTAGAAGAATATTTAATGAAGTTTGGATTTGGTAAGCCTACAGGAATAGAGTTAACTGGTGAGCTTTCAGGCGGATTTAGAGATAATAAAACTTGTGCAACATGTCTTAGCTCACTATCAATAGGATACTCGATAAATGTAACACAACTCCAGATGATAAAAGCGTACAGTATTATTGCTAATGGTGGAAAAAATGTAAATCTCTCAATGGTAAAAAAAGAAAACATAAGTTTAAGTAGTGAACAAATCATAAGTTATGAATCTGCAAATAGGTTAAAAAAATTGTTAATTAATGTTGTAGATGGTGAAAACGGAACAGGTAGATCACTTCAACTTCAAAATTATATTATTGGAGGAAAGACAGGAACTAGTAAAACTCACATTGAAGGGGTAGGCTATTCTGATTTTAGATACAATACGTCTTTTACTGGATTTATTGAAACTTCTAAAGGACCTGTGGTGGGTTCTGTTGTTTTATGGGGTGCCTCAGTTAACCCTAGATCTGAATATGTAACTGGCGGTTCTACTGCAGCACCAATATTTAAAAATATTGTCAGTAATTTAGTTCCGGGTGAATAGTGAATAATAATTTAACTTTTGAACATTACATTGAATTAAATATTGATTATTCGAAAGTAGTCAACTCAACTTTAGATATTGAAAAAGATTCAATATTATGTATTGAACTAGATAACGTTGAAAAGCTAGACAATTTAATTTTAGAAGGATTAAATAAAGGTACAAAACTAGTATTAACAAGTTCTAACTCCACAATTGAAAATGAAAACGTTTATAGATATAAAAATTATGAAAAAGTATTTTATGATATATTAAAAAAAATATGCCCTGATTACAAAACAAAGAATTATTTTGGTATAACTGGAACAAATGGCAAAACAACTACGGGTTACCTACTTAAGCAATTAATTGGAAGTACGTCAGCATTTGTCGGTACTGTCGATGAAGAAAATTATTTCAACTTTACAAAAGAAGAACATTTAACCACACCTAAACTTTTTAATTTAGTAAAACTTATTTCAAATCTTAATAGTGATATTGATTCTATTATTCTTGAGGTTTCTTCTCACGCTATAAAGCAAGAACGACTTAAAGATATAAATTTCATTATTTCAGGATTTACGAATCTTAGTCAAGACCATTTAGACTATCACACCAATATGGATGAGTACCTAATGACAAAATCTGAATTATTTAACAAAGAAATTTCAAATAAATTTTTGTTTGTTGACACAGAATATGGTCAACAAATTAATTTAAGACAAAATTATAGAGGAATATCAATTGGTAATTCCTCATCAAATGATATTGAATTTTTAAGTTACCAAAATGAAATAATTAGTTTTAAAATTGATGGAATAAAAATTCAAGAAAATCTTTTAATAACTGGACCTGAGTCAGTATATAATTTCCTCCTAGCATTTGGTTTGGCATATTATTCCCAATTGTATGATTTTGAAATTCTTAAAAACAACATTAAAACACTCAAAAATCCTCCAGGACGATATCAGGTGTTAGATACTAATGAGAATTCAATTATTGTTGACTACTCACACACTCCTGATGCAATTGAAAAAGTGATTCGTTACACAAGAGATCTGTACCAAAATGAAATAATTGTACTTTTTGGTGCAGGTGGTAATAGAGATAAATCAAAGCGCTCTTTAATGGGTCAGGCTTCCCAGTTAGCCAATAAAATAATTATTACAAATGACAATCCAAGAAGTGAAAATCCTATGGAGATTGCAAAAGATATATTAGCCGGAATTGATTTGCAAAAGGATGCAAAGATAATACTAGACAGAAGAGATGCATTAGAAGAAGCTATAAGTTTCCTTAATGAGAAAACTACTCTATTAGTATTAGGTAAAGGACATGAAAAAAATCAGGAAATAGGAGACAGAATATTAGATTTTGATGATGTAGTGGTCATTAAAGATATTTTAGGTAACAAATGATTGGAATAATTGTATCGGGTGGTTTAAGTTTTTTATTTGTTATTGTTTCAACTTTTTTAGGCGTCAAATTTTTTAAAAGTCGAAATATAGGACAAAACATTCAAGAAGAAGTTGTTTTTCATGAGCACAAAAAGGGAACTCCAACAATGGGTGGAATTTTTGTAATACTCGGTACTATTTTTGGATTTCTTCTTTCTCATATAAACTTCTGGACTATTGGCAGGGGGTTTGAAGTTGTACTTAGAAATGTTAATACAGATGTATTAGGAATATTAATTATCTCAATATCAATGGGCTTGGTTGGTCTAATTGATGATTATTTAAAGGTTAAAGAAAGCAGAAATCTGGGACTTAAAGCTGGCCAAAAATTTGTATTACAGTTAATTGCCGGTTTTGCTGCATCTGTTTATATTTACAGCTTGGGCTATTCAACTAAGTTCTATATATTTAGTGGCTTCGGAATAGACATTGGAATTTTTAAATGGTTAGTTATAGTTTTATTGATAGTAGGGATTACCAATGCTGTAAACCTAACAGATGGTCTAGATGGATTAGTAGCAGGAAGTAGTTGCATTAGTTTTGCTGGAATCCTTGTTATATCTTTTTGGATTTATAGACATACTGGTTATTACAGCCAGTTTGTTAACGAATCATTTCTGTCAGTTGATATATCGTTATTAATTTCATCAATTTCTGGTGCTTGTCTGGGATTTCTTTGGTGGAATACAAACCCAGCAAAAATAATTTTAGGAGATGTAGGCTCGCATTTTATTGGTGCATTATTCCCGCTAATTCTGATTTCCTTGGGTGCTGAAGGATTAATTTTGTTTTTTTGCTTTTTGTTTTTAATGGAGGAAGCATCCGTAGTTATTCAAGTAAGTTCTTTTAAGTATAGAAAAAAAAGAATATTTAAAATGGCACCGATACATCATCACTTTGAAATGTTGAATTGGGCTGAGACCACAATAATTGTTAGATTTTGGATAATTAACGGGATATTTGTAGTTTTAGGCTTAGGTTTATTTTATGCCGATTGGGTATTGTTTGGTAGTTAAGTGAATAAATTAATTTATGGATACGGTGTTACAGGAAAGGCTGTTGAAGCATTTTTTAATAAAAAAAATATTCCATATAAAATTTTCGATGAAAATTTAACAGAGAACTATAAAAACAAGATTGTTAAAGAAGAATTATTAAAAGAGGATTTTGATGAAGTAATTCTGTCTCCTGGAATTAAGGATAGCAATGATATATTAAGTTTTATCAAAGATAAAAATCTTAATGTTATTACGGATATTGACTTGTTTGATAAATTTAGTAAACAAAAATCAAAGCGAATAGGCGTTACAGGTACAAACGGAAAGACAACATTTGTTAAGCTTTTGAATGATTTTCTAGAATTGGAAGGTTTTAAAACAAAGGCATGCGGAAATATTGGTGAATCTCCATTAAGCAGTCTCGATAAGGACTACGACTATATAGTTATTGAATTATCAAGTTACCAATTGCATCATACAAAAAGCGTTCGATTGGATTATGGAATTGTTTTAAATATTGCAAGCGACCACCTAGATTGGCATGGTTCTTTAGAGAACTATATAGATTCAAAAAGCAAAATATTTAGTTTTGTGAACGAAGAGAAGGTAATTTTTTATGACAATATATTTAGTACTAAACCATCAAGAAAACCATATGTAAGCAAAGTTAATTTAGAAAAATATAACTTAAACGAAATAAATCTTCCCAGTGAATTAAGTAGAAGCTTTTTAGATATGATAAATTTTTTAGATTTTGATAATGAGAATGGTATTCAAAGAGGGTACGAATACTTAAAGAATGTAAATCCTATAGTTCATAGATTTGAAAATGTATCTTTTAACGACGAAATCATTTTTATAAATGATTCAAAAGCTACTAACTTCCATGCTGTCACAAGTGCAATCAATAGAGTTGAAAATGCAGTTCTTATTTTGCATGGACTTACTAAAAATATGCCATCTAGTGAGCTTAAGTTAAATAAAAATATTAAAAAGATAATTAAACCAAAAGATATGAATGTAGTGCTTAAAGATTACGATGGAATTCTTATTGAAATTGAATCAATACATGATTTGAAAAGCGTACTCCTAAAAGAAATAAATAAAGGTGATACAGTTTTGTTTTCATGTGGCGGGTCTAGTTTTAATGACTTTAATAACTATGAAGAGCGAGGAAACTACTTTAAAAAAATAGTAGATGAATTAAAAAATGAAAATTAATTTATATTTCGATAAATATTTACAAAAGGTAAATCTAATTTTTGCAACACTTCTTGTTACATTTGGAATATTTTTAGTGTCATCAGCAACAGCAGTTGAGTCCCAAAGAATTTACAATGATAGTTTCTATATGATAAAAAATCATTTACTAGCTTTGATGATTGGTATTTTTGCTGCATTTTTAATTACAAAAATTGATTATAAAAATTTCACTAATTTATCGAATTATTTAATCATTTTTATCACTTTAATTTTATTTTTTCTACTCACTTACGGGGAAAATGTTTTTGGAAGTACTAGGTGGCTTGATTTAGGTTTTGTAAGGCTTCAGCCAAGCGAAATTGCTAAGCCAATTATTATAATTTGGGTTGCAGATCAATTATCTAAAGTCGAACTAGACGTTAACAATATACAATCTATATGGCGTGCATCTTTTATGCCAGGTATAGCAATTATTCTAATATTTTTACAACCAGATTTTGGTACTGCAGCAACACTTGCTTTTATTGTTTTTGTACAACTTTTGTTTTCAAGAGTGAAATTTATTTATCCTGCTTTACTTTCTGTTGTGGCTTGGTTTGCAGGTAAATTCTTCCTCTCTTCTGAAATATATAGAGCAGAGCGTCTACGTGTTTGGAGTGAAGGAATATGTGATCAAGGATTAGAGCTTTTAGGCAGCTGCTTTCAAGTACATCAAAGCAGGATTGCAATTAGTTCAGGTGGAATGTTTGGCTTAGGTCCAGGTACATCAAGAGCAAGATGGGGGTC
>Ga0181410_1000095_pt1 | contig 34443 bp, 26 predicted proteins | sample 33SPOviralmetaG_FD_130112 | JGI IMG/M metagenome (GOLD analysis project Ga0181410, IMG submission 130112) | Marine viral communities from the oligotrophic San Pedro Time Series (SPOT) site, San Pedro Channel, CA, USA - 33 SPOT_SRF_2012-06-20 | ecosystem: Environmental > Aquatic > Marine > Strait...
CTGTAAGCTATACCCATAGTAAATATAATACCTATTATCCATATTATATTACCAACTGATATTTCAAGGTTTTTACTTATCATTTTTCTTGATAAATTCAAGAATAATATTAAGCTTTTCTTTTACCTCGTTCATTTGTTCTCTTAAAGACTCGTGGCGCTTTTCAAAGCCCACTTTAACTTCTTTTATGCTAAAAAAAGCAAATTGATATAAAACGTATAAAGCGCCCATTAGCAAAACAACAGACAAACCATAACCTTCTATTAATTTTAGTATTTCTTCCATATTACGATCCAAAAAACATTTTAGCGATTGCAGCGGCAACTATACCGTATATTATCCACATAGCTCTAGCTAAAGTTTTTCGAGCTGATGTGTTTTGATTAACTCTCGCAGTAACGCCCGTGTCAGGGTCTAATAATTGCTTAGTAAGCATGTCTAGTTTCTCGTCCATTTTGTCGAGTTTCTTATCCATCTGATCCATTCTTTGTTGCATTAATGCTATTTCCTTATCAACCGTTGCCATTTCTCTATTATTATTACATGTTAATCATGAAAGTGACAGCGCTTTTTAGGCTTGTCAACCATTAGTTTACATCTAGTACCATCTGATTTTATTTTAGTACATCTTTGCTGTTTAGCTCTTTTTTCTTTTCTAGCTTTTTCATCTGCTTTTTTCTCAGCTTCTTTTTGAGCTTGTTGTTTTAGCGGCAAAAACTTAACATACTCGTTATCCTTGCCTTTGTTTACTACAACTCTTTCACCAACTCTTAAATCCCAAGCGCTCCAACCTAATGTTAAAAACATTCTTTGCATAGCAGAGTTTTCTTGGTTGAAAGCTTCTCTAATGTTATCTGTTTTTCTTATAAGTCTGTCAAGAGGTACGTTTGTTGTGGCTGATGTTACGTTACCAACAGCATCCCATATCGGGTTGTTGTAATCAAACGTATCCATTTCACCCATAACTTCACGGTTAAACTTATATGTTTTTAAAGCACCATATACTTTTCTAGCCTTAGATCCCATTGGTGGAGACACTTGCAGGCCTTCTACTATAACTTCACCGTAGTCTGCTCTAAAACCTTTCTCAGACTGCTCCATTATTTCAAGTATAACGTTTTTAATTGTAGCTACAGCAGCTCCTGTCACACCCGAACCTCTTAACAAAGTGTCTATAGTTCCGTTAAGAACTCTCATGGTTTTTTGATCTAATACTTTTTCGTCATCTTCATCGTCAAAGCTTAATGCAAATATGGCTTGTTGTAGACTAGCAAATATAACATTTTGTATAGCGCCGTAGTATAATATTCTAGACATGTTACTTCTCCAGTCTCCTCTGCCATTAGCTAAGTCTAGAGCAGCTTTTTTAATCAAACGGTTGTATTGCATTGGAGTGTTAGCAAAAGCTAATATAAGACGCCCTAGCGGACTCGCTTGTTGCTGAGATATTCTATCAGGTCTACTAGACTGCTGAGTTTCTTGAGCTATTTCTTGAAAATCTAAAAACGCTTTTTCTTCAGCAGCTTTTTGATCCATACCTTGCTTAACGTATGTATTAATTCTATTTCTATAGAATGTAGATCCACCTGAAGCAATAGCAAAGCTATCTGCAATTTGTGTTGGTAAGAAACCTTTTTTAAGTAAGTACGCTAAAGCAGCTTTGGCTTTATTCTGAGCGCCGGCTACAGCGTTAGCAAGTTCAGCTTCATTAACATTTATTTGCAAACCAGCTCTTCTAGCTTTTAAGAAGTCTGAGTTAAATAGTGTAGAGAAGTCTGACCAATACTGCTTTTGATTAGCTAAAGCTTTACCAGCCGCAAATATATTATTATCATCGTAGTTTATAAAGTTAACTGTAGATAATGTTTGAAGAACAGCAGACCTAGCATTGAAGAACATGATTGCGCCAACAGATCCGTTAACCCAATTTGTCCAGCTTTGACCATAGCTTCTACCAGCAGATCTATTAGTGCCATTCTCCATACGATACAATGAATCTTCTAAAGCACTTCTAAATCTAGTGCCGTAGACAGCTTCTATTTTGTTCATGTTTTCTGGTGAGAATATAATATTTTTATTCTCTATAAACTCTGCTAAGTATTGCTTTCTACCTATTTTATTTACAATATTTTCTAAGTCAGAAGCAACAGTCTCAACACTCCAATTTTCACCAGGTTTTATATAACCTTCTTTCTTCTTAGATATTAACCCTAAAGCGTCTGCAAACGTTTTTAAATCTTGATCTGTGTTAACAACGTTCTTTAAATAAGCTAAGTCTCTTTTAGATATGCCTGGAACTTCGTAGCCAGCTTTGTCGAATAAATACACTCTTACAGCGTTATCAAAAGTAAAACCGGTGTCTTTGTCTATAATTTTACCTAGTTTCTTTTTTACATTAGGTAGTTCTTTTCTAAGTGTCTTGTAGTCATCTAGTATACTCATACGAGCAATACTCATTTCACGATCTGCTCTAGCAAATGGATCTAACAAAGCTTTTTTCATAAACTCCATGTCTCTATCACCTTGCTTACCTTTGCCGTAGAAGTCGTAAAGCAAACCTGCAAAATCATCAGCTGATGGTGGAATAAAAAATCTATACTTACCTATATTCTTACCACGCTTTTTACCAACAACGCTTGAAAATACTTTTTTAGCCCCAACACCTTTCTTACGCTCAATCATTTTGTTGAACTCAAGGTTCATGTCTTTGCTAAACTGAATTTTAGCTTGAACAACTTTAGACTTGATATCTAGTTGATCTAACACGTCTTTAACAGCTTTAACGTTAGGCAGAGCGTCGTCAACAAAGTACATATCGTTGTAGCCTTCGCTAAACTTCTCTAGCATCCACTCTGCTTTAGCTTCACCCTTACTGTTCCCAAGACCCGTTATATTTTCAAAAGGTATATTAATACCTTGAGATTTTAGCCACTCATGTATAGGCTTAGCCGCTTCTTGCATACGAGCTGTCAAAACAAACACATTGTTAGACCCATATTTACGTATTTGGTTTTTCATTTTCTGTAACAACGGCCCTTCTTTACCGCCTCTAACGTTTACAAAATCTGAAAAGTCAAAACTATATCCTTCGTCAGCATATTTAGGTCCATCAATAGGCCATTTGTCAGACGGTATCTTAACTACCTCACCGTCTTTTGTAGCTGTAACAAAGTTTTCTCCATCTATAATTAGTGTTTCGTCAAAGTCAAACGTTGACATACCTCTTGACCTAGTATCTTTATTGTAAGCTCTAAAGTTGTTAGTAGTTTTACTGAGCGTTAAGCCCTTGTTAAATCCTGGTTTAGAAAACATTGATTTACCATCAGCGTTTATCTTTAGCTCTTCGCCTAAGCTTTTTCCTTTTACGTGCTGTATTCCTTGAGGATCTATACCGCCTTCAATATTACCTACTATTTCGTCAAAGTACCTATCAAACCAGTTGTCTACCATAGTCCAACCTTCGCCCATAGAGGTGTTTCTTTTCGCGCCTTTCAACTTTACCTTATCGTCGTAATTATCTAGAGCTATAAGCTTATAGTTTTGTTGTATTAAATCGTAAGCATTGTCGAAGTTAAAACCTCCTAACGACGTGTGTAGTAAGTATAAGTAAGCTCTAGTAGCAGGCATAGCGTGCTCCCATTCGTATAGCTTACCATCTTTTCCTTTAGGCTTTTTAGTCCAACCAATAAACTCTGCGCCCATACGGTGTGGGTGTTCTGCATTGTTTCCTACAAAAGCAAAAAAGTTACCCCATATAGGAGCGTTTTTATTAGGATTGGCTCTAATAGACCCGTTGATTCTCTGCCACATTTGTCTATGCATACTAAGATGCATTTCGTTTATTTGCTGAACATTCATTATTACAGCATCTTTTTTTGTGCCTCTTATTTTTCTACCTTTAGTGTTTGTTTGTTCTATTTCTTTAGGAGTTTTGCCAAAGTATGTGCCGTACTTTATGCCGTACTTGTAATTAGCACCAGCGCCAGTAAAAGCCTCACCGTACTTCAAATCTTTTTTAGCAAACACCACGTCTCGTTGTTGCTTGTAGTAATCTTCAATACTCATAGTTACCCCGTCAACATCTATTTGTTTTTTAGCATTTCCTCTTAGTATTCTATTACTTTTAAAGAAAAATCCTGATGTAACTAGTTCTTTAGGTAGAGTAGGTATAAGTATTTCTTCTGCGTCTTTCCAGAAATCATCTACACTGTCTTTGTCTTTGAAATCATAAGTTTTGCTATTAGTGTGAAAGCTTAAAACTTTATCAACGCTAGCCGCTTCGTCTGGAGTAAAGTTTAACTCTATGTTATCGGATGAATCAATAAAGCTGTCAACCATTTTAAAAGCTTTACTAAAAGCTAGTTTGCTTTGTGCGGCTGTAACTCTAGATATACTTAACGGACTAGCTCCTTGAATATCTAAATTTCTTTGAGCGCCTGACAGTGTAACTTGCATAGCCATAGTTTTAGCCATACCTTTTAGCAGTTGGCCTATTGGCGTTCTGTTGTACAGATTAAGTTCACCTCTAGGTGTTATACCAATGTCTCTTTGAACTTGAGCTATTAATTCCGCGCTAGGTCTTCCTATAAACTTTTCTTTTAACTTCCACACTGGAACTTGAGAAGTTTTACCTTTAGATCTAACCCTTTTGCCATTAACTACTTTAGGTTCGTAAAAGTAATTTAAAACACTGTTAGGTAAACCAATAGCATTGCCATATACGTCTCTTTCAACCTCTATATTTTCACCTACTTTATTTACATCAGCATCTTGCTCTGTTACGTTTTCTTTAGGTAGTATTCTAATAAAATCTCCTACAGCTTGCTTGTCGTTAAAAAAGTTTTGTATATTGCCCGCTTCAGACTGTTCAGGTATACCGTCAACAAACTTTTTAGCGTATGTTAAGTTTGCAGATATAGCTTTACCATTAGCATCCTTATCTAATATTTTACTTGCAGGTACTTGAAAAATTGTAGAAGCGTTTTTGCCAGTGTTACCCTTAGGATTCGTTAAATCTAAAACCTGTTTAAAACTATCACCTTCTTTAACCTTGGTATTTCTTAGTATGTCAGCGTTTGTATTTCTTACCCTACCGATGTTAAGCACATTAGTTTTAGGTGGCTTATTGTTTGTTTCTTCAATACCGTCAATAGCGTTATCAATATCAACATCGTCCGGGACCTGTTGGGCTCCTTCTTTGTCTAAACTTTCAGCATCTCTAGCTAGTCGTTTAGTGGCCTCGTATATTTGCTGCTGCTTAGGCCCCATGTTACTAGTAACGTATGTTGAGAATTTAGAAGTGGCAGGATTAAATCTCTCTAATATTCCAGGAAAGAAAACTCTAGCCTCCGCTAACACATCTTCTCTACGTATATCACCTTTTCTAGTATCATATTTTAAAGCTTTCAACGCTAGTAAGTCAAACTGATCTACTAACGCCTCTTCCGCTGTTCTTCTATCTGTTAAGCTAGTAGATGGAGATTTTATTATTTCAACTAGCTGCTCAGGCGTAAACATTTCACTGTATTGAGCTTTAGAAAACTGAGTTTGACCAGTTTTTTCGACTTTACCTTTTCTAATCTCTTGTATTATTTTGTTCTTTTTTATATCGCTAAGATCAGCAAGTGTTAGTTGGTCGTTTTTAACTTTATTAGCTATACCAACTAAAAACTTAATAGCATCTGTCTCGCCCGCTAAGTTAATGTCAATATCAGAAGATTCTTCAACGCCTTTACCAACAAGATAACCTAACATACCGCTAAAAGTAGAGTTCTTTTTAGTATTAAGGTTTATATTACCAGCTGCAACTTCTTCAAAAAATACAGCTACAACCTCTTGCTCTAGTAAAGATCCATCGTTTCGTCTTTCTGCAAAAGCATTAATTCTTTTATAAACATCTTGATTATTTGCTTTTGTCCACTCTAATATAGCGTCAGACAAAGGCGCAAAAGACTTAGGATTAAATCCTATAGCATCAGAAAACAAAACGTGCTGAAGCTCATGAGTTTTAGTTTCAAGCCTGTCAGCTTTTGCCATATTTTCTATGTTTACTACGGAAACAAAATTACCGTCAGCATCCATCTGCATAAAACCATGCGCGCCATTATCAACCTCTGACTTGTTATTCTCAGCTTCAGCCTTTACGCTTTCTATAGCGTTGTTTTTTTGAGCGTCTGTTAAACCGCTGTTTTGAATAACTTTTATCTTATCATCTGCAATTTTATCTAAATACTCTTTTGTTTTTTCTGTAGTATCATGAGATACTAAAGTATTTCTTAAGGCCGTAGTTTTTCTTTTTGTTTTTTTAGCAATATCTTTTTTGATTTGCTCTGTATTGTATACTATTCTAGCTTTTTCATCAATCTGCTCGTTACTAGGATCGGTAATACCGTCTTGCTCAAGTAGAGCTAGTTCAGCCTCTTCTCTAATTCTTTTAACTTCAGCTTCATTTTCTTTTCTGCCTTTGAAAATAGAAAAATTATTATTCCAAGTTTTACTTTTCTTAAATTCTGTTATACCATCTTGAATAGCATCAAACTCTTGCTTTAACTCTAAAAGCTTTTTATCTTTATCTTTATTGGACAATAAATCATTGTCTCTAATTTCTGCGGCATCTAGTCTTATATCTTCTTGTCTAGTTATAGCACTAATAAACTCTTTAGCTGCAGCTGGAGACAAGGTTTTGGCTTTAGCATCGATAGCTGAAACCTCTAAATCTATAAGCGATTGAAGTTCTTCTATTCTACCGCTGTTGTCTTCAATTAACTTTTGTTTTTGAAACTGCACGTTTTGCGATATAGATTTTCCTCTTGACAAAAGATCGTTTTTTCTTTGTAAATCTCTTTGTTCTAATCTAAGTGTTCTTATTTGTTCTTTTTGCTTAGCGTCAGAAAACTGTGAAAGGTACATACCTTTAAAAACAGGTACAGATCCTAAAGTAGTACCAAGCATTAAGCCTGAAAACATAGCATGATCAACACCTTCTAATGGATCTCTACCGCTTAATATATTTTGAGTGAATTGAGTTAAACCTTCACCGACAGGCTCGGCTACAACACCAACAAGATTATTTTGTGTGACCAAGTTTTTCTTTACATACTCTTTAACGCCGTTACCAAACATAGCGTTTTTACTAGTGTTAGTTAGCAACGCACTTTTAGCATTTTTTATTAGCATATAAGTTGGAGCAGCACCAAATATTGTTTCAGCACCAGCGTAACCTAACGATGTAAGCCACTTTTTAGCTTTAGATGTTGGAACAGCGTCTGGTTCTTGATCTTCACGAATCATGTCACTGTACTGGCTACCAAAAGAAGAAGTGCCTATTAATCCCCAACCAGCAGGTGTTGCTAGCGCGGCATATACATGTAGTTGATTAGCTAATTCCTGAGCAGCAAAAGAGCCAAAGTTATCTAATGAACTAAAAGCATCGTCAAACTCTACATCTTTCTTGTATGACTCTCTTATATTTCTTACTTTATCTTTAAACTTTAACTGAGCTTCATCATCCACACTAGAATCACCAAAAAACTTAGCTGTACCATAACCAGCGTCTACAGCTAACTCTAAAAAGCCTAGGCTAGCGTCAACAAAAAACTCTTCTACACCATTATAATTTCTCTTTAATAAGTCTAATTGCTCGGGTGTTCTGTCTACAAAACCTTTTTCAACGTCGGTAACCAGTTCATTGTTTAAGTCTACGTAGTTTTTATAAAGATCGTTATACTCTTTGTAGTCTTGTTGATATTTAGCAAAAACAGTTTCTGGTATTTGCTTGCCACTTTCTAAAGTTACTAATCCTTCACCTGATTGCATTGGTGTTTTAGAGTAATCGTAATCTTCGTCTTCAAATCGCTCTATTGTAGTGGCTAGCCTATTAGCAAGCTCTCCATTATCAAGCTGTTCTTTCAAAAGCTCTCTATATGTTAGTTTTGACGCGTATTGTTTTTTGTACTGTTCCGCACCTACTTCAAGACTTTTTTTAACCATCTTTTTAACCTCTGGACTAACATAATCAAGATCGTCTAACTCTTCAAGCACTTTTTCTTGGTTTAAATTCCAAGCCTTATTATTTGCGTTTCTAACAAGTATTTCTTTAGCCTTGTTTTTTACGTCATCTTCAGTTATAGTAGAGGGATTTTCGCTAGTCTGTTGTAGTATTTTTCGAGCTTCAGCTAACTCTTTTTTGTAAGGCTGTGTTTTTTTAACATAACTTCTTGGAGCGGCTCCAAACTTAAGGTCTAATCCACCTCCTTGAAATACTTTAACCTCTTCTTCTTTAACGCTAAATAAGTCTTCTTTGTCAAATGTTTCGTTAATTTGATTTAGCTGATCTTCTGTGGGAGCGGTTGTCTCAAGGTGCTTTTTGAAACTTTTGACATTTTTAGCTTCTTGCTGTAGCTCTAGTTTGTCTGTTCCTGAAGTAGAGTTTTCATCTAAAAAAGTAGTTAAGTCTTTGTAAGCTTTTTCGTAAGCTTTGTTTTTGTTTTGATAAGCAATTAACAAGCTTTTTTCTGAGGTGTTTAAAGCTTCAGATCCTTGCTCTTCAAACTTTTTTACAGCCTCTAAAGTTCTACGACTATCTTCGCCTTCAAGAATAAAACCACCGTCAATGTTAAACTCTATTTTCGTCGACTTATCTCCTTTGCTAACTTTTATAGCGTTAAAAGATTTACGATCACCAATAATATTTGTTTCTTCAAATTTAAAACCAGGATATCTAGCTATTAAGTCACCGATAGCGTCTTCTTCAGTTCTATCAAAAAAACTATAGTCTAATTTAGTCTTTTCGCCAAAGAAGTCAGTAGGTACTTCTGGGCGCATCCAATCATATTTATTTTGTTTTGGTGACTCCGAAAAAGTATCTTCCAAGCTGGATGCCGTATCTACTTGACTCGCAGTTGCATCCTCTGTCTGAGAGCCGTTTGTCTTTTCCACAAGACCTTTCTTTTTCATAGCTTTAATATACTCGTTAAAGTCCATGTTATATTCTTTAGCTTTACCTTGTAGTGTTTCTAAAGTAAACTCTTCGCCGTTAATTTCGTACATATTATTTAATTTTAAAATGGATTAAGTATATCTTTTGTGTCGTTTTTAACACCTTTTAATCTAGGTAGAGGTATTCTAGCAAACTTAGCTAAATCCTGCAAAGACATAGATTTAAAACCTTCTAGGTCTGCGCCTTTAGTTCTAGATACCAATTTATATTTACCTTTATTTTTTTCATCTGGAACTATAACGATATATTTATCTTCTTCATCTCCAGTAATATCAGATAATACTGCTGGAACTCCATCGTTTATAGCATTAATAAATGTTTCTTCGTCTATACTTTCTTTAGAACTAATGTTCTTTTCATCTAAAGGTGGAGCATAGTTATCATTGATTACCATATCAGTAAAAAAGTCTACCATATTATCTTTAGTAGCTCCAGGTATATTTTTGTACACAGTATCACCTTCTGTATCTCCGTAAAAGCCCATATTAAAAACTTCATCAGCAAAACCTTCGTTAGCAAAAAGCTTTCCAAGCTCACCTTTTACATATCTTTGTAGATAAGCTTTATCCTCTCCAGCTCTACCTAACTTTCTAACATTAACACCTATTTTATCTATAGCATCAGTAGCCGCAACATTTCTAGTTGGTGTTTTCTTGTAGTCTCTCCAAGAAATTTTATCACCAAAACCATCGTTTATAAACGCTCCGTCATCTGTAAATTCTACGTTATTGAAAGTGCTACCGTCAATAATAGCAGTTCTTCTTGAATCAGCATTATCGTCACCCACAAAACCTACTACGCCTTTACTTTCATTATCAAGTTCGTACTGTCTTATTTGCTTAGCTACAACTAGATCTTCGTAGTTTCTGTTCATTACAGCCTTTACATTTTCCATACCTTCTACGGCATCGACGTACTCTTGGCTACTTGTATTGCCAGAATATCTACTAGCCTGGTCTGCAAAGTCTATATACTCTTGTTTTTTGTCTTTTAAAAAGGTAGTTAGTTTGGCTTTAGCTTCCGCTGGTATTAAATCAAACTCGTAGTTGTCAGGTATATTGCTAACAAAGTTTTCGCGAGCCTCTTTATTTCTTTCAGTTATTTCACCAACCTGTTTTTGTATAGGATCAGTAAAGCCTGATATATCGCTTTTAGCCATTCTAGCTCCAGCTTTCGCTCTTTCTAACCCTAATGCTGCTTGTACTATATCTGCCATATCTACTATTCTTTAAATAAACCAGCGTCAGTCGCTGAAATTCCAGCCGAAGCTATTTGACCTAGTCCACCAATCATTTGTTGACGAGCACTGGCTGCTTCTCCAAAAGCAACGCCTGCTTTACCAGCTTCGATAGCGTACAAGTCTGTTAATCTTTGTCTTTCTTGTTGGCGAACCATCTCATCGCCTCTCATTTGCATTTCTTGTATTCTAGCTTGCTCTTGTAGTTGTTGTTCCTGTATAGCTTGTTCTTGCTGTGATATTTGAGCACCCATTTTTTCCGCTTGAACAGCGCCTTGCCTAGCCATCGATTGAGCTAAAGCTGCTATACCAGAACCTCCAGCAGCTCCTCTTAATCCTTGCAGTATGTCTGCTTGTTGCTGCGCTAGTTGTTGTTGTTGAAATTCTTGAGCTTGAGTATCAACACGCATACCTTCGTATACATTTTGCATGCCTTCATAAGGATTAACGTACTCTTCAGTCTTGTAAGCTTCTAAATAAGGAGCTGCAGCTTGTTCAGCTTCTAAAGCTCTACGTCTAGCTCTTCTCTCTTGTTTACGCCCACTAATAGCACCAATTAATCCTGTAGCGGCAGATATTGCGGCTGGAGCCCAAACTGGAAGAACTTTCATTGGGGATGAGCCTACGTATTTTTTTAAACTTTTCTTCATATTATATTGTTATTTAATAATCACACTCTAGGGTGCTTATTTACTGCTTTCTACAACATCTACACCGACGCTAAACAATTCAGCTTCTGCCGTAGAGTTGTTTCTAAGCTCAGTCAAAGCAAAGTAACCTTTTAAAGTGCTAAGATTAACCTCATTGTTTTTGCTAAATAATATGAACGATCCTACAACTGGAGCATCAATAGCTTGAGGTACATTTTGAACCTGTATAGAGTTAGCTGATATAGAAGAACAATCACCAAGCTTTATTATATCGTCAAAAGTATTTGTCGTTATACTACCCTTACCAGAGCTTACTGGGTTACAGTAATACACTATATCACCAACTTGTAGCGATGTGTTAAGCGCATTAGGAAATTGTAATTCAATTATTGCCATTTTATCGGTTTTATTATATTATTCTGTAAAGTCAACGTTATATACATATGACTGAGCTATGTTTTGGCCTTTTGGAGTTGTATATCCAATATCATTAGCATGATAAACCATTATTCTTTGAGTTCTTAGGTCATTAGCGTCAGCATCTGTAAAGCTGTTTATTACTAAATCAACTTTATGTGTATACGGCTCACCTGTTACAACTTGAACTTCTCCAACTTGCACAAAATCATCAACATTATTGTATTCACCTACAACATTGTTTACGTTGTTATTAGATATTTCAGGATTATCCCAAGACTTAGCTGGGGCTAAAACAACAACTGGTGTTGGTGTTCCAGTAGCGCTAGAGGTTAACCTTAAAGTTGCTATTTGCTGGTTAGTACCAAAAGATGATCCTCCAGGTATACTTGTAACAAGCGTGTCTGTAGTTGAGTCAAAAATACCTTGAGTAAAAGTAACTTCATCAAACGTAGTGGCGTCACCATCAAAAGACACTCTAAGCGTCGCTGATCTAGACGTAAGACTTGCATCTGTTGTAGTGGCGTTTATAGTCATAGTGTAAATATACATTCCCTTATATATATTACCCATCTGTCCAGTAGTTGGTGAGCTTATAGATGATGGTAGATATAACCAGCCTGCATCACCACTTCCTACCGCAATACTTATATCATCTATAGATATTGATCCCGAAGTTGAAGCAAATTTTATTTCTATAGGTACATAGTTATTTCCATTTTCAACATTAACTATAGGGTAGTCGCTAGAGCCGCTAGTAAAAGATACGTTAGTACTAGGCGTGTATATATCTACAAAGTTAGAAGTAGGAGCTTGAGTTATAGTTATAGTGTCGTCTGGTGTGCCAGAATCATTATACTCGTTAGTAACTGTTATAGTACCTGTTCTAGCAGAACCTGTTAAATTTACTGCTAGATCTGCATCAAAATAAGTGCTACCAAAATTACCGCCTTGTAAAAGACCTCCAAATTCAACAGCGGTAGAAGACGGTGCAGTTATCCAAGCATCTGATGCTGTCAAAGTATTATTTATCGTTGTGCTTTGTAATTGTATTTTAGCGGTCGTAGGATTATAAACGCTAAAAAACTCCTTGCTAACAAACTTGGCTTCTGGAGATCTTAGTACTGATCCTTCACCAAAAGCTATATTAACGTTATCTTCAGCGACTATAGTAGACCCAGAAAACCAATTAACAGAAACTTCTTTAGCTATTATTTGACCTAATTCATTTTCTATTGAGTTTTGTAAGCCTACTGCGTGACCAGCGTTTGTAGCCTCTTCGTTAAAAACAACTTGAGGTTGGGCGTCTGCGCCGTAAAACTTGCCATCGTAAGATGATAGTTTGACTTTATAAAGATCGTTGTTTTGGTCGCCTGGAAAAACGCCTGTTATTAAAAATCTAGACCTAATCGGTGATGTTGATAACAAATCATTACTTATAGTTAAAGCTGGATTTACATCAGAAAAACTAACAACTTCTGTTTGGTCGTCAACTCTAGTTATACTTATATTACTCATTTGAAGTGTTTTTCCAGCAGCACCTTTAGCGTAGAAATAAATAGCGTTTGCTCTAGTGCTTGGATTATTTACAGTTAAATTAACTTCATGAGTGCCGTTTTCTATTGGAATGACTGTATCAGAATCGGAATAAAAATGATCACCAAAAGGAGCAAGCTTAAAAAACTCTCCGTTGTTCATGTTTGAGTTTGATATAGTATACGTTAGCTTAAAAACTTGGTTGTCCTCAGAGCTTGGTGGCCATAATCCTGCCGAGCCACCATACGTAAAAGCATTTGTACTATTGTATGTTAAAACACCTGTGGACTCGTTAAATTCTAAATCTCCACTTAAAAACGATATTCCAGGAAAGTAGTTGTTAGTGTCTGGATTTAGATTTTTATCATGATAAACATTTAGTATTGAGTAGTATGGCTTTGGAAGAGAAGATGGAACAGCAAAAGACAAGTCTATAGCTGGAAGTGTTGTATCTTCAGTTATGTTTTGTGTTATCCAGTTTATAGTTCCTATAACAGTATTGTCCAAGCTATCTGCGCTTGAGCTATCGCTAAATGTTATTGAAGAATAATAAGAAGTAGCGCCTATAGTTGGAAATTGGCTAGCGTTTATCGCGTACCCTGGTGCAGGCTCTATCTCAAAAGTTGTCGTGCCGTCAATATTAGTTATATTGTATAGATTTACCATTATCAGTTGTTATATTATAGATACATTATCACCTAAAGTTATAGGCAAAGTAAGTTCAAATCCAAACCCATCTATATCTCCAGATATTAAAGTTGGACCTGTTTGTAGCACGCCTAAACCTTGAACATTAGATTCTCTTGTGTCCAAATTACCACTAGCGATACCACTATCAGCAGCATTATTAAACGTTGTTGTTTCACCAATTATATTATTAAACCACTTACCTTCTTTATTTATAAACTCATTAACTTTACCCTCTTGTAAGTCTGTACTTATAGATTTAACATACCAACCATCTTGATTAGTTAGATTATAATAATTATTATCTAAACTATCTGTGTTTTGAGTTATTTTAGATTGAGTGCCTTCGTAATTTATAGTACTAAAAGACTTTATAGATCCGGGAACATCGTTGAATATAGGTCTAATGCTAGAGTCGTATTGCTTAGTGTAAAAAATATTTCTATTTACATCTTCTGAGTGATGAATCCAAGGTTTTCCGTTCTTAAAAGTATAGTAAAAATTATTTAAAGTTGCTCCAGCTTCTTTTATAAAGCTCTTAAAACTATTCCAACCGTTAACACTTTCAGAGAAAGATACAGTATACACATCTTTTTTTACTTCAGGGTTTGTTACGGAGTGCAAAGTTATATTGTATTGGTTCTTCTTTCCATCAAAGCTACCTATTAACGCTTGAGAGTTTGCTAGATTGTCATAAAACCAATCTTTCATACCGTAATCAGATATATTTGTTATACCGTCTCTAGACAGCCTTAAAACAGCTCCTCTGGCTTTATCTGTAAAGTACACTCTAAATTCATCTGATGCAAATGATTCTGGGTTACTAGATATACCGTAGTCACCAGCAAATGGCCTTGCTCTACCCAGCACTTTCTTGCTATTAATTGTTAAAGACGTACCGTCAGTATTAAACAACTCATCTTTTTGAGCAAGTATTTGTAAAACTTTGTTCTCACAAAAAGCTAATAGATCTGAATCTCTAGTAAATAGTTTTTGTATACTACCATACTCTGGAGCTAGTTGCTTTACAATGTCTTTTCCAGCTAAGAACTCGTTTAGTCTATTAAACCTAAGATTACTATCAACGATTTTTTCGTTAATCGCCTGCGAGAATATTATATCGTTTTTTCTTCTAACAGGCTTATAATCCTCGTAGAAAAGATTAGCTTTAAATCCACTTGTCTTACCAGACGCTACGTATTCAAATATAGTATCTGAGTTAAAGTCGTCTCTGATAGCGTCGGACTCAACCCCATTACCAAACATTATGCAGTTATACCACTCTAAACCTTTAGCTAGTTTAGTGTTTGGGAAATCTAAAACCGGACATGTGTATGGTAATAAATATATTTTAGATTGATTCGTTGTTGATGCTACGGCTCTAGCGATTACGAAACTTCCGTCTTCATTAGTAAACTTTAAGTCAACGTGATTGCCTGGCGTAACGTTTATGTTAAGATCTTTGCTCGCGGTTACAACACAATAAGCATGATCTGGACTAGCTGAGCTTGCACTAACATATCCAGCAGCACCTTCTATTAAACCTTTATTGAAAGTATATGCCCCTCTAACGTTGCTAACTAATACTTCTGTTTGGTTTAATTGAGATTTTATACTATCAATAGTATTTGGACTATCAGAATAGCTAGAATCATGATAAGTTATTCTAGAACCTCTTTCTATGTAAGATGCAGCGTCTTTTATGTCTAGTTTTATAGGATATGCTCTACTAGCTTCGTAATAAATAGCAGTATCTTCAGATTCTAAAACTTTTTTAGATTCTGTTTCGAATACAGCGCCGCTGGTAGACGGCAGCGTTAAAGTATTACCTTCGCCAAGACTTCCTAAGTAAGTTGTGAACGCTGCGTCTATAGCTATTTTAACAAAAAACTTCCCAGACACCTCAGACTCGTCACTAAGAACACTGTTTGGTGGTAATTCCGATTGAATTTTTAAAGCTTTCCATTTAGCTTCATTAGCTGTTACAGCGTCTACAGAGTTGTGTTTTTTCTTTAATATTAAGTAGTCTTCCTCTTTTATTTTATCAATATCAACATCGTTAAACATTAACCACGCGTGGCCAGCTTCGTCATTGTTGTCTACGGCTTGCGATAAAACTAAATTGTGAAATTTATTCGTGTTTTCTTTAATAAAAAACTTGTAATACTTGGCCCAACTTGGAGCTTCGCTTAATATGCTTAAGGTGAGATTATTAGCAACCACGGTTTGACCTTTATCTACTTTCACTTTTAAAGTTTCGTCTAAAAATACTGTAGACTGCCTGTTGAAAGCATCTCTATATACAACCCCAACATCTATGTTTCGCATAGACTTGATAGATTCTACGCCTGATGACACAACGAAACTGCCTTCGTCCGTTTCTGGAGCTTTATAACAATTCCACGAAGCGTTAGAAACTTTAGCGTAGTCTATTTGAGTGTCATCTTCAAAATCTTGTGGAGTCCAATTAAAATTGAAAGACCCAGAAACATAATCTGTGGTTGGTTGTATGCTTTCACCACTACTTGTAATGCGTGTGAACGCGCTAGGAAGACTTTGATCTGGCTGAACCTCTAAGTATAACTTGTCTCCTTGATTTAGCTTTACATTTTGAATGTTTAGGCTTAGTACTACAGGTTCCCAACTAGGTATAGCGTCAACTCCCACTACATTGCCAGGTAAAAAGAAAGTCCCAGAAGCATTAGCCTCTGGTATATAAGCGTTTTCTATAGTTGTTTCATCAATTATTTCACTACCAGAAGGAACTAAAGGATCTGTTCCTGCTATATTTCTTTTGATAACTAGTCTTGCTGGTGTAAAGTGTAAAAAGTTTTTTGGCGTGAATGTAGTGTTTTGTGAATACGCTTCTATCTCGTTTCTAGCTAACCACTTGCAAGAAGCAGAAAAACTATAAACACCGTCTTCTGGAACTATATACTCAAATGGATTTGCTTCAGCTGGATCGTTTTCGTAGTTGTCTCCAGGGTCTGAATCTTCTAATGTTAAAGCTAACTTTCCATTATAAACATCAGAGTGACTATCTGCTGTTGTTGTTATCAGCTGACCATCTTGAACTGCTCTAAAAATATTCTCGCTAAAACTACTTGATGTAGCGAGTGATGATGGCTTTGGAGTTAAAGTAGCTTCCAAGCTAACGTCTACAGGATCGTAGTTTTCTGTATAATTACCATACATTAGCCTAGACGCTGTTATTTCTTGCGCAACAGCTGACGTTGGGACAATATCTTGGTTTCTATCTACTTGATCAGAAGGTAATGTTGGTCCAAACAACTCAGCATCTATTACTATACTTCTTGTATTAACGTTATCTCTATAATTTCTAGAGTCGATGTCTAGTAAATCTATAGTTTTTATAGAGTTTACTTGATTAGCCTTGTTAGTATCTCTATACAATATTTCTATACCAACAACATCTTGAGGGGTGTTTTCAGGGTAAAAGCCAGATATTTCAACTGACTTCATGTTGTTTAACATACCTAAATTAAAGCCTTCTTTTGGATCATAATTATACTTGCCAGGTAAAAATATAGGCTTAGTATATGGCGATATTACTGATGTTTCACCGTCATTATATTTATATCTATAAGCGAAGCATACAAACTCTTGCTCGTATATAGGTGTCTCTTTTTGAGACAGTTTTGCCGTCCAAAAAGCAGCGCCGCGATCAACTGGATACGTTGAATCAATATCTACTAGATCTGCTTTATAATATGGAAAATTACCATCTGGATTAGGATGATAAGACGTTATTCTTATAGAAGCTGTTTTAGGACTTGTTATAGGTGTTCCTGTGTTTGTTGTTGATTCTATTAAATCTAAAACATCACCAACCTTCCAGTTAACATCTAAGTTTGTTGGCGTTAGCAAAATATCGATAGGTGATCCTTTAGAAAAAACATAATTTTCGCTTGCATCGGGGAAGTCAGTTCTAAAAGCAAAATGATTTAAAGTACCACCACTAAGCCTTTTAAGCGTGCTTGATGTTATACCCTCTCTTATTGATGTTAAAACTTTAACTTTAGGAGGTTTTATAGGCGCTGGCTTAATTACTGTTATATTGCTCAACTCAGCAACTTCTTGCCAACCTAATCTAGACTTTTCTGAAGAGCTATAAACTCTAGTCGGATTAAACTTATGAACAGACGTGTTGCTTGTAGGATACGCCGTACCTTTTATACTGTCTGATATATTTATTTTTTTAGGCTCACCTCTACCATCAGTCCAAAATAACAGATCATCTATAACATTTATACCTGTTATTATATTACCATTGGGAGTGTATTGTTTTGTAGAGTACGCGTTTGACTCGTCAGCAAGCTTGTTGTTGGTTTCTAATTCTTCTGTTCCTGCTCTAAAGTCTAATATTCTATCAGCACTAAACTTTAGCACTACACCATCAGCTATCATTGTATTGCCATAATGTTCATTGTAACCAATAGCAAACCCATTTACAGGTGTTATTTTAATAGTGTGAGATTGTCCGCCAACACTATCTTGAACACTGATAACCCTAACATCTTTTCCATCCCAAAGGTCATTGCCATTAACATCTATAGCTTGAACCCTCATTCCAGGCTTTAATCCTTGAGCAACAAAAGTATCTACAAATTGAGTGTCACCAGGGAGAAGTGAAGGGCCACCTGTTTTTCTATTCCATTGAAAATTTGTTAAACCAGTTATTGTTTGATTGCTTGGGGTAACCCTGCCGTTTGCAACCCTAACTTCATATACATCGTTAAAAACAACTTCTGTTGTTACGTTTTCAGTTAATGGATCTTTAACATGCTTAAGTATAGAATCTACTTTGTGTCCTATTATTCGTGGAAGATCTCCTGAAGTATAATTAGCATAGTTAGTATCTTCGGTAGTGTCTAATTTGTTGTGAACAAAATTATATATAGCTTCGTTTTCTTCATCAACATACTGACCAACGGTAATAGCCGTACTAGAATAAGAGCTTCTAGTATCGGCTAACTTATTACCTCTTAATGTTTGAGCAGACCCAACATTAGAGCCTTCCGATGTAGATATCTCTATATTTAAAGCATCTCTATACTCACCACTTGGAACTAGCCTTTCATCAAGGTCTTTGTTCATTTTACCTCTCAGAAAATTTCTTTTTAACTCTGGCATGTATATTAGTGTTTAATTTGTTTCGACTTACCTCGTAGTATTTGTGTTATTTCTTCTAACTTAATGTTAGATAATCTTAGTTTTGCTTGACGCTTAGCTGCTCTAGCTTCTTTTTTATATCTTTGCACAACATATTCAGGTACATTAGCTCTACCTGATAATATAGCATAAGATATCTGCTTGTACATAGCTTCCTCCGCAAACTTATGAACTTGCATTTCATCATCAGTGCCTAAGCTGTCACTAACATATTTAAGTATTACTGTTTCACCGCTTATGTTAGAACTAAAGTGAATGTTTCCTTTTAATTCATCTATAAAAAAGCTACCGTTAATGTTAGCATACTGTGGATCTAAACCATAACGCCTACCTTCATTTAAGTCTTGTATATTATCATCATAATCGTAATCAAAGTTTTGATTTTCAGCTGGAACATTACTATTGTAGTTTGTTAGCGTCTTAGAAGTGGCGTTAGTTGTTAATTTACCTTGACCATCAAAAATGTAATCGCCGTTATTAACGTTTTGACTTATAGATGTAGGATTGCTAGACTTAGACATCGGGTATATAGTGTGTTCTATACCTGACGAGTCAGACCATGATAATTTTACGTAGTTAACGTAATCTCTAGGTAAAGGCGTAGTTAAAGTTGCAGGTACAGTTATTTCTTGAGATTTAGTAGATTTAAAAGTATCAAATGACATTTCAGCTAAAGCTCTTTGAGCATGAAAAGCTACGTCAACTCTTTTAGCGTCTGATATTAGCTTGTTGTCACCAACATAAATAGTTATAAACTGATTTATTATATTGTCTAAAGAAGTAAACTGGTAGCCACCTAAATCACTGCCCGAGTAGTATTCATTATCTGTTCCTGTAAGTAACCCCATTTATTATGATTTTTCTTGTTGTATTTTTTTATCTTCCTCTCTGTCGACCATAGTTGACAAACCAGGTTTTTCCATCATTATTCCGGCTAACTCTAATATTTCATTTACTAAAGAAGTTTCTTCTGATGGGTGTAGTTCAAAGTCTATAGCGGCCGTGCTATTGTATAAAGCTTGTCCAGCTACCACGTTGTAAGCCCAAGAAGGACTAGATGGTTTTTTAATGTAGGTGAATATGTATTGACCATTAGGATAATCTACTTGTGTAGGTTTAGGATAAGCTGTTAAGTATTGCTCAGATCTTTTAAATATAGGTCTTTTTTTAGAAGGTGCCGTTAGTGGGCCAAACTCTTCGTAAGCATGATCGCGAAGGCTAAGCTCTTCTGCTACAGCCGATGAAACACTGTCAGTAGTGTCGTAATCAACCCTAACCTCAGACAATCTATACATATCAGTGTATGTAGTATATAGATCTACAGAGCCTCCTGGAGTTGGTGTTGATGTTATGTAGTATTTATAAAAGTTAGATATTTTTTCTTCTACAATACTTATTCTATCAGTATCTTCTTGTTTAGTTCCTGGAACTCTTTTAAACTGGTTTAAGTCGTAGAAGTACTGCTCAAATATTTTCATCTGAGCTTGGCCAGCAAATAGATTAAACTGCTGAGGTGTTATATAACCTCTTTGTTCTTTATTGGCAATAGCCAAAACTCTTTGATATACCGTGTCTATATTTACTGCCATTTTTATATTTTTATTATGAAAGCTGAGCCACCTAACAGGTGACCCAACTATCATAAATAATCACTTACTTTAATCGCTTTTCAATACTGCTAAAGACTTCCATGCCTTCATCAGTTTTGAACCAAGCAGCTAAAGCTGAATATGGATGCTCATCAAAAGGAACAGTCATAAGCTTTCTATCATTAGAAGCCCATTTGAACGTTCTGTTGTCTTTAGACAGCGTAATTATATTCATCTCCGTTGCTTTGATACCCATGTTTCTAAGGTGTACATTGTCATCATTAGCCAGCTCTAAGAACATACTTGGATTTGATTTAGCAAATAATAGCAAATCTCTTTTTAGTTCTTTAGAACTCATCTTAGATACTTTAGACCCAAGCTCTACACGCATAACAGCTTCAGCCATGTCTACATCCATTTCTCTAGCCGCAATTAAAGCCTCTATTTCTAACTCCATAATGTCAAGCTCATTCACAGCTATTTTTACTTCGTCTTTTTCAAAATAAACTTTATTTTTATCAGGATGATAAAGAGAAAGCAGTTTTTGAAGAGTCTGTTTGTTTTTTGGTACATACAGCATTCCATCTTCAAAAGCTATGTGTGCTAATCTCGCGCTACCAGTGAACTCATCTACAAAAGGTGTTTTTTGATTAGAAGTATACTTCATTTCTCTTTCATAGCCTTTTTCTTCATCAAACCACTTTAGTGAAGATGACTTTAAAGCGTAGAATAACGAGTTTTGATTATTACCTTTTAGTATATAAGTTCTATCTTTAATTTCCCAAGTATCACTTGGTGCTTTTGTTTTTTCCTTTTCAACTACAGTTTTAACCTTAACGGGTTCTGCGTAAACTGCTTGAACTTCCTCAGTATTTAAAACTTTCTTTGAGTTAGCTTTAATACTTGTTTTATTTGGTGTTGTTTTTTTTGCCATAATAATATATAATAATAATAGTTAATAAAAAAAATTACCCCACCCGAAGGTGAGGTAATTAGTTAGTCATTGGTTACGCGCTAATCTCGTTACCTTTTAATAAGAAGAAGTTATTAGCTCCTTGAGTTACTAAACATCTTTCAGATAAGTAGTTTACTTCCATAGCATCTAAATCAGATGTTGCAGCGCCTACAGATCCTGTAACCCAAGTCTTCATTTTACGAGACTCAGTTTGAGAAGCACGGTAACGTACGTGTAAAAACGGACGCTTCATGTTTTTCCCTAGCATTTGATCGTAAACAGAAGATACTCCAGCTGGAACTATAACGCCATCAACGTCGTTGCTGATAGATCCTCTAGTAGCAGCATCGTTTAGATATTTCCAGTCAGACTTATAGAAGTCATAAGAACCTCTTCTAAATCCAGTGAAACCTAAGTTTAATGCCATATCTTCAGAGTTATTGAATACACCGTAAGATGTACCACTACCACCGTAAGAGTTCATAGAAGCTAACATGTCATCAATTGCTAAAGATACTTGTCTATTCAAGAACATCATGTTTTCTTCAATAGCACCTTGAGAGTCAAATCTTTTTAGCATTAAATCAAAAGTATCTAAACTTTCACTAGCAGTGTCATTGTAATCAAATCCACCGTCCATAACGTTACCTCTTGATGTAATTGCAGCGAATAAACCTTCAGTACCACCTAAGTTAGCGCCTGCAGCACCAGAGCCACCAGCAGCTAGTTCACCCTCGATACAAGTCATTTCACAGTAATCAGCAAAACGAGACATAGTATCTCCTGAAGCTTTTAAATACCATAAGTAACCGTTTTGTCCATCTTCTCCAGACACTTCAATCCAGCCGATTGCAGATGCATCAGAACCTGATACTTCGTATAAATCTTTGATGATAACTGGTTTGTTTTCTAAAGATACAAATGATGGCTCTAAACCTTCTAGTCTACCAGTAACACCTTTAGTGTACTCAGAACCGTAAACAAAGAAAGTAACAGTGTCATCAACATCATAAGCAGCGTCTAAATTTGCAGCGTTATAAGGTACAGCGTTAAAAAATGCATTAGCAGCGTCTACAGTTGTAACATAACATTTAGTTGTAACACCAGCACCTGTTCCAACTAAACCAGTAAGAACGATAGTATCACCAACACGTACGTTAGTTGCTCCAACAGTTGTAATTTTTCCTGCTGCCGATGAACCAGCACCTGTGAAAGCACCTGTTCCTTGAATATGTAAACGACCTTGCTCAGACCAAAGTACTTGATCTGCTGCCATCGCTTCTTCAGCTCCTACTTGCGCTAAAAATCCTGAGATAGTTCTGTTTCCAAAAACCTCAGCTTCTTGCTCCATAAGCTCTGGTAAATATTGTTGAGCCCAACCTTGGTCTCTTAAGTCTACGTACGCAGAAGCGAGCGTAGCTTTTACTGCCGACGGAGTTCCCGTAGGTACAGCATTTGGTGTTCCTTTTGCCATATTTTCAAATTTTTAAATTAATTATTTGTTTTTCATTTTTACTTTTAAAGAACTTGAAGAATCGCCGCTTAACACCTTAAACTTTTTTCCACCGACTTGAACTTCACCATGACTTTGTCTTGGATCCATATTTACGTTTTTACTTTTTGCAACGCTATCCTTGATAGCATCTGATCGGCCTTGATCGTAAAAGTGCTTAGCAACAGCATCAGCGTTCATAGCTGTAAATAAAGACTTATGGTAACCTTTAGCATCTGACATTGTGTTATCTTCGTTCAAAAACTTTTTGACAAAGTTGTTAATGTCGCTTTGAGTTGCTTTTACGTCTTCAGCGTTGTTCACGTTAAATCTGTACTTTTTATCACCGACGTTATATTCAAAACCTTTGAACTTGTCGTTAAAGACTTTATCAGTCTTATTTAAAAACACAGATTTAGCTTTCTCAGCTGTCTTGTTTGCTTCCTCTGATTCTTTATTGTATCGACTAAAGAAGTCTATAGCTTTCTGCGCTTCTGGCGGAAGGTTAGAACCTGCTTTAATCTCATCATAATATTTAGACTTTTGCCCGTCTAAGTAGGCCTTCGCGCTGGCAACTTGCTCTTTTAGCGCTAGCTTTTTTCTTTTAATATCTCTTTCATCGTCAACTTCTTCATCAAAGTCAAATGAATCTTCAATTAAAAAACTTATTTCTTCAGCCGATAAATGCGGCTTTGTTCTTTTATAGTATTCAGTTAAAGCTGTTAAGTTATCTAAATCAGAGTAGTCTCTGTTTAAATCAACATAGTCTTCTAGACTTCCACCAGTTTCATCCATAAAGTCTATTAACTTCTGAATGTTTTCTGGTAGTGGCTTTCCAGTAGCTTCTGCTTCTGCTATAGCCTCTTCAACTTCTTCAACTAAATCTTCAGTAACCTCGTTCGGTTCTTCAGTTTCTTCTTTTGTTACCTCTTCAAGAACTGGTAGCTCATCTTCAACAACCTCTTCTTTTTGTTCAACTTCCTCAACAACTTCTGAATCATTTTCAGTTGTTTCGTCTACTTCAGCATCTACTTTCTCTTGCTCTTCTTCAACCACTGGAGGTTTACTAAAATCTACTTTAGTTACATCCTCTTGCTCGTCTTGTGGTTTAAGGTTATTCATATCAATTTTTACGACATTGTCGTCGTTTTCTTTAATTTCATCCATAATAAAATAATATAAAAAATTAGTAATTATCTAGGTTCAAATCCACCTAAATCAAATCCACCAAGTATATCATTACCTGCCGACTCGAATTTTTTAGGTGAACCACCTGTCTTTCTTTGATCTATAAGCTCACTTTGCTGTGATGCTTGTATTTTTGTTCTTTCGTCTTTTCTATCTTCTTTCTCTTTTTCTCTACCTTTCATACCCTCAACTTCAGCTTGCTTTAGCTGCATGTTCATTTGAAACTCTAATTGCATTAACTGCTTTTTAATTTCAGCTTCTTGCTGCATAGCTTGAACTCCTAGCTGAGACTTCATTTGCTCTACTTGCATTTTAGTTTGCGCTAAAGCTTGTTCTTTCTGAACTTCAGCTTGAGCAGCAGCTTGAGCAGCTTGAGCGTTAGACTGTGTTTGAAGCTGGATGTTTCTTTCTTGCGCAGCTCTATCTTTAGCTTCTTTGTCTTTACGTCTAAGTTTAAGTAGTTGATTAGCTAAGCTTACGTTTCTAACTTCTCTAATGTCTATAGCATCTTCAAGGTCTATGTTTTTCTGAGACAACGCGACTTGAATATTGTTTTCAAGCATGGCTTTCTCTTCTTCATCTGGAGCTAACTCTATAAATATACCAAAGTCATAAAGGTGTAGCTCAGACATCTCTTCAAGTGTAGCTACGTTATGAGCACCTATAGCTTGTATAAAAGCGTCTTTGGTAGGTGAATACTCTATTATGTCTGATATTCTAAGTGATAGTTGATCTGCAACCTCTGATGTCAAGAATAGTCCTGCTTGAAGTATATGTCTAGTCGCTGTGTTAGAGTTTGCTGCGGCTAGTTTTTGAATACCAACTAAAGCGTTTTTATCTGGGTTACTACCGTCTCTAGCTTCATTTAGCCCGGTTGTATCTCTAATCATCTGTAGATAATAGTTGTACGTACCGATTAAACTTTGCATCTTTGCTCCACCGCTACCACTAGATATTTCTTGAATAGGTACTCTACCTGGATTCATATCACCATCAGCAGTCATTGATCTACCGATGACAGAACCAGTTTGGAAAAACATGTTTAAAGCTTCTTGTGGACTATAGTTTGTTCCATTGCCTAAGTCTATTTCAGCTAAACCATCAGCGTCTAAGTAAACTCCATCTGGAACAAGTCTTGACATTACTTGCTGCAGCTTTAAATGCGTTAGTTGTATCATATCAGCAAAACCTGTTATACGACTAACTAAAGACTCTATTTTACCATTATACATTCTTGGCGCTACAATAGAGTAATTCATCTTAACTTTAGTGTAATCGCTTTTAGGTCTCATCATGTTCTTAGACATTTCCCATTTGAGAAGCTTGTCCGTACCTAGTATTTTAGCACCTTCGTATAAAACTTCAACAGACTTTTGAACTTTAGAAAAGTTAGCCTCCATATCCTCTGGAGGATTAAAGCTATCATCTTTTTCTATAGCTCTTTCAGCGCCAGTACCTGTCTCCTTAACCTTATACACTTCATTCATGTAAGTCTTGTAGTTGAAGTATAATACAGACACTTGATTGTTATCAGTGTATCTACTGTTTCCAGATGTTCTAGTATTATATCTACCGTCGTCTCTAGCGTTAGACTGCTCTATTTCTTCTAAATCTTCTTGAGTTAAATGTGGAAACTGCTTTGCTAACTCGTTTAAAGGTATAGTCTTTACTTCACCTACGTAGTATATGTCATCAAAGTAAGGTGAATCCGTGTAAGAATAAACTAAGTTTTCAGGATCAACATAATCTATCTTTACACCTTCAGATGTATTGAAACTTGTTTTAACAGCACCAATACCTAACACGGTTAAATCATAATAAAATCTTTTTCTAATGAGCTCATACTTATTACCATCCATCAAAGTGTTTAAAGCTTGCTCTTCGGCTAACTCAACAGCTTGCTTATATGTTAGCTGCATATGTAACGCTAATTCATCTTCGTCTACAGGTAGAGACTCAGGATCGTTGGAATAAAGATTTACACCAAATGCTTGATCAGCAAAATCATTTATCTCTTGAGTACGCATGTCATCTAGTATAGACTGCATATACTCTGTTCTTTTTTGAACGCCAAACGGATCTTGCGAATAAGCTTTTATATCGTAAGTTCTTTCAGATATACCGTTAACAACAATATCAACAAACTTAGGTATAATAGGCACAGGCTTCCAGTCTAAGTTTAAGTAGCTTAAGTCACCATTTATAGATAGCTCGTCTTTATACTTTTGTATTGACTGTTCGCCTCTAGCGTATAATCTTAATTTGTGGAAATTGTTCTGGTTATTTAGGTATCTATTATTGTAGCCATCAGAAAACCATTCGCTTTCTATAGCCTTAGCAACTTTCATACCATATTCGTAACCAACTTTTTCTAGGTCGCTTACAACCTGACTTGGAAAATAACTTTTTATAACTGAGTCAGCCATATTTAGTGTTTAATTATTTTTGACGAATATCCGTCGTTAGTATATCTAGCCATACTTACATTTACAGTGCTTCTAGCTTTATCTTGTCTAGGTTTGTATAAATGTCTATTACAACCCATTATTGCTAAACCAGAGCTTATAGAAGCATCGTGCTTTGTTCTTTTGTTTATATTAAACTTAGCCCAGTCATTTAGCGTTTCATTAAAATACATTGTTCCGTAAGTCCCATCGTCTATATGACCTACGTGATCATTTATATACATTTCAATAGCAGCTGCATGAGCTTGTTTTATATCTTCACTTGAGTTTGGCATACCACCTATTTCTTTTTCAGTAACAGATAATTTATTCCAAACTTTATCTGGTCTATTCATACTAAACCCTCTATATCCTCTTCTTCTAAAATGGTATAGTAGTCTTGGCTTATTATTCTCCGCTAGTATTGGCATACCGTAAAATATGCAGGCCATTAATACGTCCTCAAAAAATATTTCTGCGGTTTGTGGTCTAGCAATATACTCAAGAAAAAATGTGTTGGCCGGTGCTGACTCCATGCTAAACTTGGTTAGTCCATGAAGAGATCCGTTGGATCCTCTACCATCAACAGTACCGCTAATATCATAGCTATCGCAACCAAAGGCACCAATATGCTCATTTCCTGGGTATTTTACTCCATTTTTAAGTATCACTCTATTTTGAAGATTTCTATCTGGAACCCAGCTAACTTTAAACCTGCCATTAGGATCAGGATTAAATACTACTTGAGTATCCTTCATACCGTTAGCCCATTGAAAAGATCCAGTGGTTACTACAGAAGAGTTTCTGTGCCCTTCGTTGTAGTCTATTTGCTCGTATATTTTAGTTAGATTAAAAAGACTGTTTTTAGTTTCATCTCTAAACGCGTGCTCTTCTGTTCTTGGAAACTGACGGTAGAATTCATTTAAAGCATCCTGGTCGTCTTTTAAGCCATCCACTTCATTTTCCCAATGATCTATAACCCCGATATCAATTAGTTGACCGTCTGGTCCATAAACATCTCGTCCTGGAGTAGTGAAGACAGGTCGTCCATACTCATCAATAAATCCTTCAAAGTTCCATTCCATTGGAACAAACAGAGCATATAAACCAGATTTTGTTTGACCATTTTTATTTCTATTTTTGACATCACTGTCGTTGTATAATTTTTTAAAGTTGTCGCCACCTTTATCTAAAGCATTAGACGTTGAGCCCATCATACACTTACCAATAATCCTACTACCTAGTCTAAGACAGGTTTTTGTTACTCGCCAGTTATTTAGTATATTGTCAGGCTTCTTCCACTTACCGCTTTCATCGTGCACTAATAAGCTAAGCTTTTCACCATCATAACTATTGTCTCCAGTGTTCTTCCAGTCTATAGTTGTATCTAACCCTTCAAGCTCTTCTAGCTTTTCATTACTAGATATTTTCTTACGAGTAAACTTACTAGCCGGCACACGATACGCAAGCTCAGACTTAGGTCTATCCATACCGTCTTGAATAGGCTTGAAAAAGAAAGGGTAATTTATAGATATAGGTACAACTTTATCTGTAAACATCTTTTTCGCGTCAGCACCAGACTTTGATAATATACCAAACCTACTATCACTAGAAATAGTTGCTTGATTAACCGTTTCAGCAGAACTCATGAATGAAAACCCAGAACGTCTGTTTTTAAGGTAGCACATACCATAACTCCTTACGTCTGCCTTGCAGGCCTCCCAAAATATAAAAAATAATCTATTAGCTTCACGAAAATCTGGAGCTCCTACATCTATCTTGCTCCACTGTAAGTACATGTAGTGAGTTCCTGTAATATAAGTTGGAACACCAGCATTTTGAAACCAGAAACCTTCACTTCTTCTCTTGAACTCTTCATCTATATAATCGTACCATTGGTCTTTTTGATCTTCTGGATACTCTCTCCAGTCAAATATATTTTTAAGTTTACTCAAAGCTTTTGGTGGCTCAATACGCTGCCACTTATCTTTGTCACTGCTATATACGTTTTTAGGAGATGGTGGTAAAGCAATTTTTAAACCCTGAATGTCGTACACCTCTCCTATCTGACCAGTTCTAGATACTACCACAACATCGTTGTCTTTGTCATAACCATACTTCCACTTCTTAGACCTATTTAGTCTTTTTAAAGTGTTAGCCTTTATAGGTTCTATTATCTTATATAAGGTCTGTTCGTACATTTACTTTTTAGATCTACCTTCCGCAAAACCTTTAAATACTCTTTCTTCCTTCTTCTCAGGTTCTCTACCTTCTAGTAGGTTTTCTTCTTCTTGAATTCTATTAAGTATTTCAAAAGCGTCGAATATAGCTAGCTTTTTAGTAGCAGCAGCATTTTTAAGCCTGTCAGCAGTAATGTCATCACCACTATCAACAATAGCTTCTTTAGCTACTTTGATTAGCTCTTCAACAGCTTTATGCCCAGCTTGGATTATACTCTTCTTCGTCTCCTTGATATTCATATTTAATTGTAATGTCTTTTGAAATAACTCTATATAGTCTTTGGCCATCTATAACAAACTCATACTCATTGTAAGGTTCGTATCCAACTAGATCTCCTACATCAACACACCCGTCAGTAAACTTTACTATGCCTATAAGTTTTCTTTCCTTGTCTTCAGAAAAAAAGTCTATACACTTTATAGGCTTAACGAAGCAGTAACCATTAACAGGTTTCCACTTACCGTTTCTATTGTAAGCAAAAACTTGATCTTTAGTAACAAAGTATTTATTGTCTTCAAAGTAACCTCTAGAGTTTTTCTCTTCGCCTCTAATATTATGCCATCGTCTAAACACGTTGTGATGAACTATAATAGTGTCACCAACTTCAACTTCACCGTCATAATTTAGAGGTATAGCCATAACAGTTGCTTCTCTGTTTACGTATTGATGGTTATAAACTTCAGTGTTTAATATAAGGCTTTTGTCTTCAACTTTTACAGAGTTATTATACCTACCACCTTTAGGTTCTATTATAAAATCGTAAAGTGCTTGCATTAATACTCTAGGTTGTACTCTACAGAAACAGCCATGTTTTTATTGAAGTCTTTCCAAGGTAAAACATCATTACCTTTCTGTATGTATATACTGTATTTTGTTTCAGACTCTATAATGTTACATATAGTATGACCACCATACACATCCTGTCCAACAGAATAGTGCATGGCGTCAATCTTGTAATCTTTACCTATAGTTATTTTACGAATCAGCTTGCTCATCTTCTGGGTATTTAATTTCTCCAGTATTGATGTCAAGATCAATCTTACCGTAAGCTTCTTCTAAACTTTTTTGAATACCCTGAAGCTTTTGGTTAACACCATCTAGCTCATGGAGAAGCGCATGCTTTCTAGCTTCAGCATTACCTATTTCCATTTTGACTTGATTAGTCATAGAAATAACTTGTTGCACTTCTTTTAATTCTTCGTCTTTGATTTTCTCTGGCTTAGCAGCCAAGTCAATTGATTTTCCCATAATTTAATTTAATTTAATTGTTTATTAAAATTTGTAATCCGCGTAGTCTAGACCCATAAAAGCGTGGACGCCATTATCTTCTATTTCTACTGCGTAATCAGCCCACCCGTTAGGATGAGTGTACTCTAAAGTTTCTGCTTCTGCATCAACAGGTTCTAAACCTTTCCATAACACATCTATGTGGTACAGCTCAGATAAAACAGGCGCTTCAACTTCATTACCTTCTTCATCATAATCACCTGGTGTGATTACAATATTACCTAACTCAACAACGCAGTGCTTATGTGTTGGGTATATATTACCATCATCATCAGTAGCGGTTCCTAATGCAGCTATTTTACTTTTAGCTGTGGATTGGTTTGTAAACTCGTATTTACCTATCTTATTCATTAGCTCGTTAAGTTTTGTAATTCTGTATCTGTTAGTGCTTCATCAAATACTGCTAGTGCTTTGCATTTGCCTTCTAATTGTCCTGAACCATCAGGCTTTGCTAAATTTAATAAATCTAATGTATTGCTTGTAAAGTTAGAAGCTGCAACATCTAAAACTTCTGTACCATTAATCCATACAGAAAAATTGCTATTACCCCATCTTGCAGCTATTTTAGTATAGCTTGTAATATCGCTTAACGTAAAGTTATTAATTACTGCACCTGTTGAATTTATGTTATAAATAACAGATATTGCATTATCTTCAAAATAATAAATATATATTCTATTATCACCTGTACCATCACTTAAACTTATGTTACCACTACCTTCAGTTGTAGATAGTGCAGCTATCTCTGCATATAAAACACCCTCTGTACTATTTATTAATGTACTATTACCACTACCTGTTAGTGTTTCTGCTGCTCTTGTAACAGTACTACCCGTTAGTGAAGGTATGTATGATGTAGCGTAGGGTAAGGCTTCGCATTGAACACCAAATATTAGCATATCAACGCTTGTGATGTTATCAACTCCTACTTGTACTGTGTTTCCTGATGTTATAGATGTTGTAAATTCAAACCTCTGCCATTCATTAGTCAATGTAATGCTTTGTGTTTGACTTGCCATAAAAAATGCCATAGTTACATCTGCATCACCCCCATTGTTTTTTGCGTAAAAACTTAACGTATGGTTAGTAGTTGATGTTGCAGTAAATTCATAGTAAGCATATGTTCCACTTCCTGATGGCATTACTAATTTACTAGCGTTTTGAGTTCCATCAGGAGATACTGCATAATTTTCAGTAATCGTAGTATTTGAACCTTTAGACCAATTTGTATCATTTGGTAAAGAATAACCTACTAGATTAGTAGAAGTAGGCTCTAACAATATATGCCCATTCTCTCCATTACTATCATAGTTTATTCTAGCTAAATCTACATCTTCACTAAATGTAATGTCTTTTACTGATATGTTGTCTATTTTACCTGTAAAGTTATCATCAGACCTAAGTCTTAATTCATTAGCTGCCCCTGCAACATAATTAAAAGTATGAGTTCCTACTGTTCCCACAGCATCACTACCTCCATCAAAAGGCTCTCTAATAAAAACACTACCTTGTGTTCTTTCTGTTATTTCAAAACTAAATTTATAAGTATTGCCATCTGTAAAATTATACGCTTGATTTACAGTATCAGAAGCAGTCATATTGCCATCACCTACTAATTCACCATCTTCTATACTCCAACCTGCGCCTAAACTCCACCTATCGTTAGGGTCTACTTGTTGTACTGATACGTTGTCTATTGTATAACTTCCTGAACTTCCTCTCGTTATAAATAAAGACCCATCGCCTGAACAAATAGAATTAAATGATAAAGTGCCTGTTGTGCTTATTCTATTTGGTGCTACTGTTATTCCCGTAGCTCCTGTTCTTATATAAAAATTACCTGTAATATCATCTACATCTACGGTAATAGTATATGTTTTACCTACTGTTAAAATATCTTGTTGTATTCCAATCAAAGACCCGTCAGATACAATTTTTAACTTGCCTGATGGTGATTCTGTAACAAAATTACTACCATTTTCACTTCCTTGTATTGTCCAACCATCAGGGTTATCTCCTGTCCAATTATAAAAATCTCCATTTACAACTAAATCATCACCCAACTCCTCAAAATCACCATTAAGTACTAATTCAGGGTCAGTAATACTCTGCATATCTTGTACTAAACCATCAGAGTTTATTCTTGTGGCACTACTTGCTCTATCGAAGTCAAAGTCTGATGATACATCTATTATTGATACGTTAGAATAAGTGGCACTTACACCATCAGTTGGAGATATGTAAAGTCTATTTGTAGCAGTTGCAGTAAAATAAAGTGGACTTGTACCACTTGCTACAAGTGTAAATGAAGCATCATAAACTGCTAAAGAAACATTACTGCCATCAACAGTCCAACTATATGTATTTCCATTAATTAAATAACTAGCAGAAACATCTCTTACACCAACACCTACGCTTGGACTACCTGTACCTGTAACAGTAAAAGTGCTATCTCCATTGTCAGTCCAAGTACCACCGTTTACTGCTTCATCAATATCGTCATCATAAACATTATCACCTGTATAAGTCTTTACAGAGTGTACCCTTGCATCAGAATATGCAGTAGGTGTAAGTAGTATAGATGCTTTGTCTAATACTTCAATAGTATCAAGGTCTTGAACAACCTGCTTGCTATCTTTATTATTCTCATAGTAAGTAGACCTAGACTTTAACTTAGCTAATAATTTAGCGGCTAAAGATCTAAGGCTAGATACTTTACTAACACCTAGTCCTAATCCTAACATTTATTTTATTTTTTATAAAGAATAGATGTTTCTCCTGGTGCCATTCTAATTTGATTTATGTCACCGTAAACTATTGTTCCAGCTGGATACGTAACACCACTATATGTTCCTGTTCCATCAGCAACAATAAAAGTGACAGGTGTGGAATCTGTGATAAACTGAACAGCATAAAAGCTTCCAGCAACCGTTGAGCCAGTGCAAATTTCAGAACCCATTCGGCCTATCGCTGTGTCTTCTAAGAATAATTTTCCCATTTTATTTTTTTACTTTTTCAATTGAGCGTCCACCAAAGTAGGCGCCAATTACAGTTATTAATACTAATTGTAAAAGATCAACCCACTTGTCTTCTACATTAAACATAATCACACCTGCATCAATAAAAATTAGCAGTGTTGTACATATTACTAACCAAGCTAGTACAAGTGGTCGTATTGATTTACTCAACCATGAATCAGACTGCATGTCTGCGGTCCACCTTGCAGTAACTTGTTCTTGTATTTTAGCTTCGCTATCTAATAGCATTTGCTTTATCTTAGCTTTAGCCTCTTCTCTTTCTTTATCTGTAGTTATTACTTTGTCAAGTATTCCTTCAGCGTTGTCTACGACTTTACCGAATAAACCACCTAGTATATTATTCATCATATTAAATTTTGTTTGCTTCCCAAGGAAGTGAAGGATCACCTTCAGCGTACTTCTTACCAGTATGTGGATCCATTATATAGCCGGCACCTCTTGGCCACATTTGACCCATGTGGTAAACAGCCTTATCATCGTATGTAGTTTTACCAAGCTCCATATCTGTTCTATGCTGAGCTTCATGCGTAGCTACGTAATCTACCATATGATCAGGCACACTCTTATCGATGTATATAGATCCGTCTGAGTTAGCTTCACCTAGTATACCATCTCCTAACTTCTTACGGAATATTTGATTGTCTTTAGGATTCTTAAAACTTCTTTGCTCTTTACCTAGTTTAAATGCCATTATCTATTAGGGTCTTTAATCATATCATCTATAGCTTTGTTAAACACTTTATCAGTATATGATTTGTTATTATAAAAAACACTTCTTTCAGAGGTTGGTATATCTTCTTCTGCCATAAGTATTCTATATATTCTACTTATTAGCTGTTGGCACTTAAATGAAACTTTAAAAACACTATACTTTATGGTTGTTCTGTTTCTATGCCTCCATACCTCTATCCATCCTTCTTTTCTTAGCCTATCCCACCTTTTCTTATCCCAAGAATAAATGTAAGTACCGTTAATAAAATCATTACGTGTAAAGCGAGAAACGCAATCCAAGTATATCAATAACTCTAGATCTGCATCATTAAGACCGTAAGTCTTACAAGCCCATTTTCTAACGAGCCTGTAATACTTAAGTAGTCCTAATTCTTTTAAATCTTTAGCGTCTCTTATCATCCAACGATAATGACATCGTTAATTTTAATAACATAATAAACATCATCTTGCCAGGTGATAGCGTGGCCAGCGTGTTTATCGTAGGTGATAGTGTCACCATCCTTAACACCTTCGACTAGATTGCCAGCGGATATAACTTTAGCTTTAGCATATCTACCTTCTTCGTCAGTTTTTTCAGTTATTATTAAGCCAGCTATTTTCTTTGGCTCTTCTTTGATCTTGTCTATTACTAAGTAGTAATTAATTGCTTTCATCTGCTCTAGCGTTTGATATTACACAATCTGCAGATACAATAGTCATTACTACACTCACTGCATTTTTGAGTGCTGACTTAGTTACTAGTACTGGATCGATAATCCC
>Ga0181410_1000096_pt1 | contig 34297 bp, 25 predicted proteins | sample 33SPOviralmetaG_FD_130112 | JGI IMG/M metagenome (GOLD analysis project Ga0181410, IMG submission 130112) | Marine viral communities from the oligotrophic San Pedro Time Series (SPOT) site, San Pedro Channel, CA, USA - 33 SPOT_SRF_2012-06-20 | ecosystem: Environmental > Aquatic > Marine > Strait...
ATTAGTTGCTGCATTAATAAGGGTAAATGTTGTTCCACCCCCAGTTTCAGTATAGTCATACGAAGAACCTTTAAATAATTTAATACCATTCTGGTATACGTCTAAACTGCCAGTATTATAACCGCCACTCACTGTAAACACTGTAGTAGATGAGGTTACAGCAAACGAACCTCTTACTAAATTACCACCACCACCGCTACTATCTTCCCAAGTGACCGCCCCGCTACCATCCGTAGTAAGGACTTGATCGGCAGATCCATCTGTTGTAGGGAATGTAAATGCGTCAGCGAATGTGACAGCTCCAGTATCAGTATTAACTTTGAATTTTTGATCAAAGGTTACACCAAGACCAGCAGTATATGCGCCGTCTATAGAAACAAAATCAGTGCCGTATCTAATAAGATTTTTTAACACCAAAGCGCTACTACCATTAGAAGTATTTTCAAGATGTTTCGTAATGATACTGTCTGAACGAGATTCTGTAATCAAACTTTGATAATCGCTAATCCCAGCCGGAGCCGATACTGGCTGAAAGTTAACGCCAACTCCTTCAGTTTCATAAGTTGTGACATCAAGCACTTGAGCTGGCGTGTTTGTGCTAACACCAACCCTGTCAGTACTTGCGTCTACAAAGAGTAAGTTCGTATCAGTATCGCCTTCTACTCTAAAGTCATTGTTTCCTCCAGACTCATTGAATACAGCAGATGTGTTGCAAGTAATAGATCCTTGGAATTCTGAATTGCCCGTAGTTCCAAACTCTACAGTATCTAGGTCTACTTCTTTAGCTACATTAGTTAATGCGCTAAAGGTCGTAAGACCCCAATTACTGTCAACAGTTTCAGGGTCTGTACCGTCAGCAACCCAATCAACAAGCGTCCAGCCATAATCATTGATATTATCTCCCAAAAGAAATACTTCTGGGCTATTGGTAGCGTCGTCGATGTAGACCTGTAATAAACATCCTTGGTAAGTGCCGCCTTCTTTTATTCTAATCTTAGCCACTGGATTTGAAGTAGAGTAAGCATTATTATGTAATACAGTTATCTCATTATTATTTCCGTAATAGTGAGAAGCATAAAAGATAACTCCTTGATGCCTACCACTACTTTGGCAGGTTAGACCAAATCTACCGCAAGCTCTATTGCCGGGATTAATAGCAACAGTATACCACCCAACTGCTATGTTGCTTTCAAGATAACGATCTATATAGATGTTCTTGTTAACCATCAATCCTTCTGCATCAACTATTAACTTATTGGCCCTGTTAGCGCCTTTATTGTAAGTATAAGAACCAATAGCAAACTGGTTATCGCCAACTATTGCTTGGTAAGTAGTGGCGTTAGCGCCAGATCGAACGTAAGTAGGATAAGTGGCCTTAGAAGACACAAGAGTGCTAGCACCAGCACTTATTATCATGTATTCATTACTAGCAGTGAGCGCAGTATGAGACATGCCCGTATACGTTGCGCCTGTACTGTACACTCCTTCTCCAAATACTAAACCATTTCCTGCTGAGTCAGAAATCTTGAAACCGTTTGCGCCGTCTGGATGAACAACGTGAAGCTCTTCAGTGGGATTGGTTGTGTTAATCCCAACATCTCCATTACCATCTATTCTCATTCTTTCCACACCAGCAGTACTCCAACACAAATTGTTAGCACTGGCTAACCACATTCCAGTATCTAAATCATTTGCAAAAGTATAAGCTGGCAAAGCAGCTGTGTTATAAGAAGTGCTATAAAAATCATATGCTTTAAATCGTTTTGTGCTAGTTCCATTAGCTTCAACATTTAAAGTGCCGCTTTCAGAAATAGATACTTCCCGAACGGAACTAAATGAACTTCTAAATTCTAAGTCTCTAAACATAGAAGTATCTGCGTAAGATATATGCCAAGTTAGGTCATCGTATCCATCGTCTGCGTAAAGTCTAATCCAAGACGTTGTGCCACCACTACTGGGATCGTTGACAGTTATGATTCCATCGTCAGTAGTGCTTCCCGCTCCTTTAACTTCTAGACGAGATGATGGTGTGGTTGTTGCAATACCAACATCCCCTCCCATAGCCTGTAATGATAAATTTCTTGTCCAACTAGTGCCGGGATCAACAGCTTGAATAGATGCAATATCATTGGTAGAATCTACTCCTAGTAACATTCCATGCGTTTCTGGATCGTTGCCATCACTAATTTTTATAGCATATGTATTTTCAGAACTATATGTAGAATCTTTTCTCAAGTGAAAAAGCGTAGCAGGAGTTATTGTATTAACACCAATTTTTTCAAGGTCCGCATCGCAATGAAATAATGGAACAGAAGTAGATGTGTCGTGGAATACAGTGAAGTCAATGTTGCCAGCATCTGGGTTAATATTAACAGACGGTCTAGATGCGAGCATATTTGTGCAATGAATATGGTCTGCTGCGGCATTGTAAGTTGTTAAAATAATATCATTAAGAATACTGGTAAGGGTAATATTGCTTCCACCCGAGATATAATCAGTAGAGCCAAATGTTATACCACCAGATATCAAGTTTGATGATTTGATAGTACCATTGACTTCCAACTTTTGGGATGGCGAGGCAGTTCCGATACCAACGTTAGTGCCATTGTCATAAATAACTCCAGTACCAAGCACGTTAGAACTAGTCCAACGAGCAACATAGTTTGAAGTGCCAGTTCCACTAACGCCACCACCACCGCTAGTCCAAGATACAGTTCCAGCACCATCAGTTACTAATATCTGACCGTTTGAGCCATCTGACGTTGGAAAGGTAAACGCATCGTTAACTCTTACAGAGTTTGCGTTAAAGCTTCCGTTAACATCTAACTTGAAAAGTGGCGACGAAGTTCCAATGCCAACATCGCCATCGTTATTTATCCTCATTCTTTCCGAGCTGTCAGCATCTTCGCTATTAGCAGTACAAAACACTAAAGAAGTAGGATTATTATTGGCATCAAAAGTATCTTCAGCAACAGCTTTAATAATCGCACTAACCAATACTGCATCAGATCCTGTTTCGCTTGAGGCAGCAAACCCCAAGCGACCCAAAACATCATTGGCAGTGACAGCAGTATCAGGTGTTTGTAAAGTTATAGAAAACATATTAGATTATATACCAATCCTGTTGTTGTGTAGAAGTACCAGTATTCTTAGCAATACATGTGATTGACTCATTAACGTAGTACAGTCTAGGAGTTGTTGATGCTGAACCATCAATCCTGTCAGTTGTAGAATCGTGCGAAGCTCCCTGAATAATAACTTGACCAGACCCACTATCAATCTTCTTAATTACTACCACTTTGCCGTTGGTTGCTGTCGGTAAGGTAATAGTTCTGTTAGTAGTGGAAGTGGTTACAAGAGTTACATCATGAGCGACCGTAGCGTCAGCAGTAACCTCTGTAATAGTCCTTGAGCGTTTAGCTTCTGTTACAGCGCCATCAGAAAGATGAGCAGTGTCAATAGAACCGTCTACATAATGCTCACTGTCGATGCTGTCGTCAGCAATCTTGTCGCCATTTACAGAGTCATCAGCAAGCTGATCAGTATCAATGCCGCCATCTTTAACAGCTACTTTAGTGTTTCCATCAATCTCAATAGTAACATTATCTGGGTCAACATCGAAAATTGGATCAATAGTAGTGCCACTGTTTGTCAAGCCATCGCCATCAGTTATTGATTGTATGCCAAGCAGGTTATAATACGTAGAACCATCATTTGTAAACGTCCATATGTTACTACCTTCATTCCATAAAATCTCCACATCTTTATGAGACGAAGTATTTGGACCACGATTAACTATAATCGCAGCGTCTACTGTAGGCTCTGTGTTACTGTTATAATTACTATTAAGAACAATCTTTTGATCTTCTATAAGTAATTCTTCCAAGTTGATTTGATTAATTACTCCAGAGACATCCAAGTCTCCTAAAATAGTTACATCATTACTAACTTGTATATTATCTACGATTAACTTATCTGTAGAGGCATCATAAGTAAAATTACTTTCTGCCTCAAACATATTATCTGCTGCTGGATTACCAAAGTATACAATGCCCTGTGGTACTCCTGTGACTGCTGGTTTATATGACATTTTACTTCTCCAAAAGTGAGGGTTTACATAATATTATACACTATAAAATATACCAATCATCTCCGTCTGAAAAACAAGATATAGACTCATTTTTATACTGTAGGGCTGTCGAGCTTGAACTATCTAAGTCATCAACAGTTTGTGATAGTATAGTGCATTTATATTGATTTGAGTTAAATTTAAAACTAATTGTTTTACCTTGCATCCCAGAGGCAAACGGTAAGGTCACTTCTATGTCAGAACTCAAGGTAGATATAAATACTACTTCAGCTGTAGTAGCTAAAGTTGTACTAGAATTTACCGAGATGTGAGATCGAGTAGAGTCTCCACCTCCATTATTACCGCCTCCAGTGGAAGCGCTGTTTTGTGTTGTTCCGTCTGGAAACTTAATACCAGCGTAAGTTGCGTCAAAGCCTGTAGCAAATCCCGCATCGTCCAGTACGAAAGCTTTTTCTGCTGGATATGTACAGAATACAATTGATACTCCGTCGAGATCAATCTTTGCGTCAGAATTGCTACTTTCAAGAACAATATCTCTAGACAGGCTGTTTGTAGAAGACGTATAAGTACCAATGCCAATCTCATATTTGCTATACATTTCAATGGCATAGTACGTAGAGTTCCCATCTCCAATCGCGTCTGAGAACGATTGAAAGCTAGGAAACACAGTGTCAAAAACTATATCTCCGGTTCCAGTTGTTACAGAGCTTTGTTTAACTCTGTCTGCTAAAATAAACATATTATTTTTGTTTTCTTTCCGCTCTTGAAATAGCAAACTTAATTAATTTTTTAGCACCATAATTAAAAAATGGTAATTTTCTTTTTACAGCTTCTTCTTGTAGCCAAATGCATATAGAATCTACATTTTCTTTGCACCACTCTATTCCTTTATCATTCATAAATTTTGCTTTTTTATTACATGTACAGTTTGGTGTCGCTTGTATATTCATCCAAGATAATAGTTTCTTAAGCTCAGTTCCTACGCCTTCTCCAATGTCTGGCGAATTTACTTTTGTATTTTTATATTCAGGAGAAGCAAAGTTATCTCTAGGAAGCTTTGGATAAGAATGATGGTCAACATCTATTACCCAAATGTCATCTCCCAGTTTTTCTACTACACAAGGCATAACCTCTTCTATAGAATACCCGCGCTGGAGGCATCTATCCATTAAAAATCTTTTATGAGCTTTATATTTATTCATAATTATATATCCTCCTATTCGTCGGGGAACGGTCCAGTTGGAAGAGTAAATGACTGAGGCCAATTAGCATCGTCACTGTAAACTAATCCATTAGTAATCCTAAATTCATCTACTTTCATGCAAAGGCTGTAAACGGTATAATAATATATCTCTTCGTTCATCATCCAAACATTCAGCCCCCACACCGATGGAGGGTAGTACGCAGAGATCGCCTCTTCAGCAATGTCATCATACATCTGCCATCCAAAGCCTTTTTCAAATTGTCCATCCAAATATACAGAAATCATAGCTTCATCCGTTGCGTTTTGTTTATCAGAATCTAAAACAATTGCTATGTGATGCCACCCGTCCTGTGTTATAAGACCGCAGTGGTTGTTTGAGGGATTCGCCCAGCTCTGATTGGACATGGTAAAGTAATCATTCTGGCTCGTACTGAACTGCTCATAAATATCGCAATAAAGCTGCATACCATTAGCTGTTGGGTCAACATATACAGTAACATCCCAGCCTTCATTGCCCGTTGTCGCGTTGGCAGCAGAGTGGGACGAAACGGGAGATAGAGTGTGTAAACCGCTAAGATGTAGTAAATTGCCCCAACCATCCTGATTGGACATTACGCCTTCTAAGTAAAACCAAAACTCAATAGTTGATTTTACCTTACCTTCACTTGTAAGATCCATTGGGTAATTAAGCCTTGCGTTTTCAGACGGTGTTATACTCTGACCAAAAATATCTCCGCTCCAAGATAATACTTTTACATCATCTTGATTGTAAGTTCCGTCATAGTAATCTTCCATGTTTACCAGAGGACACGGCCTATCTGTCCACACGTTGTAATCATATCTTGCGCTGTAGTCTTCTAAAGTTGTGTCAAAGGCATTGCTGTTAAATATCCCAGAACCTCTAACGCAAAAATCTGGATCGCTAGGAACATTACACGCATAGAATAGCGTTGCGTGTCGTCCGTAAGCAGAGCTATCTATAGATTGTACTAATGAGTTATTATGTTGATCGACATATAAGGAAACAAAATTATTTTCCATATGCAACAACTGTTGAGTTCCCGGCGCATTAGAAACAAAAGGGCTAGTTCCAGCCAAAGTGTGAGCGGCTACTCTGACAAAATATTCTTTAGTTGCATCTAAACCTGTTATTGAAGTATTAGTGCTGGTAAACTCATCCGTAATGTACTTATGGGCTGTCCAATCAATAGCCCCTCCTTTTTCTTTGTAGTCAATTATATAGAAGAGATCTGGACATCCACCATCATAATCAGGAGCTTGCCAGCTAACGTTGACAGTTGTAGAATTCTGACTGACAACCAAAGATCTTACAGAGGTTGGAATTTGAGCGGTAACAAAGGAAACAATATTAGAATTAAAATATTTATCAATGTTATGATTTATATCATCATTAGACTTAACAGAAACAAAGCCTTCATACTCAGCGCAGGCATTGACGTTGCTTGTATTAAATTGATGACCAGAAGTTAGCTGTGTAAAATTGTAATCTGCCTGACCGTCTACCCCACTATACAAAATAAACGAATTAGATCTAGCATTGCCCTTTGGTCCATAGAACATGGCGACTGTGCTAATTTCAGTCGGATCATTCAAAAGATTCCACCTGTAGGACAAATTGTCACTAGGATTAGGATCAAAAGAGATACTCTGAAGGGACGGAGCTGGTATAGGTGGAGCAGTTGTATAGACTCTTTCCGATTCTCCCTTAATATCTGGAGCTGGATTGTCTACTGTTATGACAGAACTTGTAACTCTATTTGGTGAATAGACAGATATTCTATAGTCATTAATACCTAATGTATTATTGGTAATGCAAAACTTTTCTTTAGATTTAGTTTCTTCAGTGTCGGTAAGCCTCTTGTAGCAATTTCCGTCTACCATTTCAAGGAAATAGTTTATATCACTACCAAAAGAACTTTCTGCTATAGCACAAAAAGTTATAAGATTAGTATTAGTATCCACAGTAGCAGATAATCCGCTGTTAAATACAACAGTTTCCACTGGAGGGGAAGTAGTAGTTATAAATTCTATATTGCTATAGTAGTCGTCTAGTGGAAGACATATGTTTCCAGAACCAGAAGTCCTAATAGTTGCTGGCATAGAATCGCAACATGGCGTTTTCTTGTAGTCGCAAACGCTGGATATTTGCACAACCAGAGCGTCGTTAAATAAATCTATGTCACTAAGACTAATCATCTCTACAGAGGGTTTGTCAATTAAGCTGCTACCCCTGACTCTATATTTAGAACCAGAGTATCCAAAAGATTTTTTAGCAAGCACAACGCCCTTATCTCTAGATCTAACAGTTACAGAGATCTCATTTTCTATTTCCCATCTCATGAATGTAGCTGAGTTAATATACAAAACAATATTCTTGGGAGTTACATGCTCAGTAATAAAGTTAGACACTGTTACTAATTCTTCCTCTCTTCTGATTAATATTTCAGAATCGTGAAGCAAATCTACATGATGCTCAGTATTATCGTCTGAGATCATTATTTTTAATCCTTCGTCGTCATGGAAACTTCCAGCTGGAACAGTTGTAATACCGCATGGGCAATTATCTAAATCATCAATAGATATTAAAACGTTTTCAGGACTGTCTGTTGTAGTAGTTGTACTAGTTGTGGTAGGAGTGCCGGGAGTAGTTAGCTCAAATATATCAGACTCTATGTATTCATCTGGACTGTCTTTATAATATGCCCTTGCGTGAAGCTCATATGTTGTTCCGGGGTCAAAATTTTCTTCATTAAGAGAAATGCTAGAACGAGAATTGTTTCTCGTGAAAGTCAATATGCCGCCAATGATAGTATTTATCAAACCACCCCCACCCCCAAGACCCCAAGGTAAGAATGTGAAGTTGTCTTCTTCATAGTGTGTAGAATTCTCTCTATCTTTTAATGACCAGTAAACCCTAATTTTAGAAAAAAGACTATTTGATTCTACATGAGATCTGTTTACATAAATATATGCATAAGACATATTACGTTCATTAACATCTACATTAATAGATAGTGGACTTAAGGTTGTAGTTGTAGTTTCATCTGTGTCGTCAACGACGGGCGCTAAAGTAGTTGTAGTAATTAATTGAGGTAGAGGGCATGTTGGATCAAAGGATAAATTATCTTGACCCCCCATATATCCATGATGATAACAATCATATGATATGGTCTGGAAATCTCCAAACACAGAAACAATAACAGTCCCGTAGTAATAAGGACGGACAACGCCATCAGCCCCACTTTTTGTTCCGTGTATATTATCTCCGCTTACAGTAAGATTCTGATCAGTAGAATAAAATGTAATAGGGTGTTCTATCGGAACATTGTTAAAAACGTAAGTTCCTGTATTCATTTTGAATGAAGCTAATAAGCTAGAAGCTCCATTAAAGAAGTATACATTAGCATTATTAACCTGTTGAATTGTAACATCAACATTTTCAGTTAAACATGACTCTCCTGTTAAAGATACTCCGGGGGTTTTAAAAGTCGTTGCATCCGTAAAAACTTCAGTTCCGTCAGAAAGAGTTAGTTTGGCTCTTGCTTGATACGTTTGGCCTGACTCAAGTTCGCTATCGTTAATAGGCGCACTTTTAAACACACCATCAGATTCGACGGTGGGAGTGTCTCCAAAAATTTGTTCGTTATTATCTTCTACCATTGTAAATTACCTTATTAGCCTTCTGGCATATTAATCGTTGGTTGTGTTGGTTCATCGTTGAAAATTTCATCTGATTTAATAAAATTCCTACTTTTTTCTCTATATATATAGCCCATTTTATCAAACGAGGTTTTTGTGCCGTAGCTTGTAGACACGTTAGAAGGTTTAGTATACAATATGAACTCCTCAGTTCTGTAGGTTCTAGGACGAGTTCCATCTGGCTGTACTTCGCCTAATGCGACATCAATTTCTCGATAGCATCTATAAATAGCTCTTATTCTAAATTGATAATCTGGAGTTCTTTCTATTTGTGATACGTATTCGGGTGGTGCAGCCCAAGGGTCTTCAAGGAAATGTTTTAAAGGGTGTGACTTAGGGAGATAGTAGTACCAATCTGGTGTGCGTAACCTATCATCTGTGAATTGAATAATCATATCACTACCAGCGCGGTACTCAATCTTATCATGTCCGCGAATGATGGTTTGATCTAACCCAATCGCTGATTGGTTATTGACACTATCATTTAGAAACCAAGGTTCTTCTGGGCAATCGTGTTGAAGAAGCGGTATGTCATCTGTTAGCTCCCACAATTGCATCCACTTTCCATTTCTTGGATCTTTAACCTCAATCGAATAACCATAAAGATTGTATTCTCTATCTTGTGTGAATTTGTCAGAAATTAATTCTTCCCAAAGTGGAGAATCAGGAGTAGTCCAAGTCCATCCGTACTGTCTGGGTGTTGCAATAAACTTTGTAGTTGATGGGACACGCCAGTTAAGAACGGTTCTATCTCCCTGAAGTCCGACGCTCGCACTAACCTCAAAATTACTTCCAGCTGAAACAGAAAGGATACTTGCTACACCTGCTGTGGCATTATTGCGATATGGAGTATAAGTCATTGAAACTTTAGGATGAGTTGCATTCTGCTCTCCACCAATAAATTCTGGTTCAGGTGGTATGTCAGGAGGAAAATCGTGAGTAAGTTTATCCTCAGTATTGCATATATGGCATGGGTGAGTGCAATGCTTGGCTAACTGAACGCCGTAGCTCATCGTAGTTGGTATGTTTACTAGTTCGTCCATCCCATCACCATCTGTATCGACAGATTTTAGTCTAGTAACCTGAGTCGTAATACCCACGCCCCAAGTAATGTCAAAATATCTACCTCCGTTTACCGCCCATGTGTTTCCTTCTCCTCTAGTGACGACAGCTCTTCTGACAGGTCGTAAATCAGCAGAAAATGTTGACGGAACCACACTGTCTGGAAGACTATCTTCTGGTACAAAGTCTATATACTTTAGATCTGTATAATTAAATCTTAGCTGAATACCACTAGGATCATTTGGATTTACTTCAATCCAAGGATGGGTTTCAGCAATATTTGGCGAGACTTTTTGCGCTTCTATGTCCATTGTTTCAACAGTTAAATCTGTTGCCTCTTCGCTCTGCACTGAAAACAGAGTAGAAGGAGGACTGAATGATTCTAACCTTCTAGGTATAAGTTTCCAGCCAGTGCTTGTATTAGTTGGTGCAGGAGCCTGCGTAGTAGTTGTATTTGTTGGTGCAACCGTGGTTGTAGTATCGGTTGGCGTGGCAGTCGTAGTGGTGGTGGTTGTAGTGGTGGTTGTAGTATTGGTTGGCGTGGCAGTCGTGGTAGTGGTTGTGCTAGTAGTAGAAGCGGCAGAAGCTATCACTGATCCCGCCATACTATTTCCATGAACAGTACATTCATATGGATACGTCATCGCAGAAGAAAATGTATAGCTAGCATAGGTCGAGTTATTTCCATAATATCCACCATTTGCAGAATTTCCAGTGATAGTAGTTCCAGCAATCCTAAAAGGATGATTACTACCATTACTAAAAGTAAAGTTTACAGTGTCTCCAGCACTAATATTTATAGTGGGATTACTGGTAGATGAACTTATACTACCATTTTCATCAGTTCCGCTAAAACGATAACCGTTTCCAGAACTGCTAGAGGATAATACTGTTATGTTATAAGTAGCCATATATCACCTACGGTAATGGGTTTTCACTAGAGCCGCAACTTATTACGTCTATAATCTGATTATGAATTGTTTCCTGACAATTTCCGTTTTGGTCTTTAGGCAAGCAACTGCCTATTAAAGTAAAATTAGTGGGATTGCACTGTCCAGAGTACATGTCTTCTAGAGTGGCATTGGTAGCTGCTGAGTTTTTATCACGCACTAAATCAAGCTTAACGGATTCTGAAATTTCACAACAAGTACTAAGAACAAATTGCTGGTAACTATCAGGCGAAGGTTCTGGCGAGCAACCATCACCATCTTCTACGCAAGACAGAACTTGCTGGCAAATCACATATATTGAATTATCACATGGCTCTGGAGCTGGAGGAGGTGGTGGTTGAGTTGTAGTAGCGTCTGGTCCTTCTCCCGCCATTCTTAAAGTAACCCTGCCTCCACCCCAAGGGACTCTGACCGGAACGACTATGCTTCCAAGCAAGTTGTTGTCTTGACCCCAATTGTTACTGTTATGATTTCTAAAGTTTCTAGTTACATAAATTTCGTCATGAGGAGGAATCTCGTTATCATCTGGAGTTGGTGCTGGAAGCTTAACCATAGCTGGACTACTTGTAGACTGATAAACTATAGCAGTAATAGTGGGTCTATCTTTATATGTGTAATTGGCACTTCCGGGGTTGCTTCCAGTAGCAGCTGTGTCTGGTCTGAATTCATAACCTTCTTCACAGTGCCATCGAAAGTAAAAATATATTATATCATTCTCTTCTCCACTACTAGTCTGTCTATAGCTAGTTATCTCTGCTGGATCAGGATGCATATATACATTATCCAGCATGTCATTTATTTCTACAGTTACGTTATATCTCGGCGCTGGAGGTTCGGGTGGAGGAGGCGCAGGAGTAGTGACAGTAGCTCCATTTATATAAACTGTAGCAGAACCGCCACCAACTGGCATTTCAGTTAGGCTTATATCAATATACTTAGATTGACTACTAATTGATCTGATATCTGTGGTTATTTCTTCAGCTGTGTCAGTAACAACTAAGTCTCCATCAAATATTCTGTGTTCTCCTACAACGTCTATTCTTATGGTTTCTATAAAATTTCCATCGTCTACAGATCCTGTAAACTTGAATGCATTTGTCTCTGCTCCTCCTCTAAACAAATCAGTGTTTGGAAGATTATTTACTAAGAACACCACATACTCATTGTCAGGCGCTCTAGTTGTAGTAGGAGTTCCAAAGTATATATTCGCATAAATCTTATCATCATTTTCACTACGAAAAACATCTTTCTTGTAAGCTAGTACCAAAAAGATATCTCCATAAATTTGATCACCAGTAGTTGGATCAACAGCTTCTGGGTTGGGGACATTAAAAGAAAAGGTTGCGGAATCAGTTCCACGTATTGCATTGATACCGTCGAATGTAAGGTTATGAGCAAGAGTTACTTCGTCGTTGTCTGTAAAGTTATTGAAAATATCTTCTTCATGTTGATATGGAGTAATGTTATTTCCTGAATCGTTGACAACTACAAATAGTTTAGAAGAGTCTGCTAAGTGAGAGGGATTACTATACCTGTACTCATTGCTAGCGGTTAATGTAGCAGTAATAGTCCCACCTCTATTGACTTGCATCCAAATTGTATTTAGGTCAGCATGTTTTCCTCCAAGCCAAGTTACAACGGGATTGTCAGTGTTTCCCTTGCCAGAAAAATACCACTCTCCAAAAGGAGATATAACGCCTGTTTTTATATAGTCTCCCCATATTGAGGTCATGGTACTACCCTGCGTCCTGAAGGAATAAGCTGGATTAGTACCATCTATGGGTTTTGATATAGGAGACTCACAATCCACAGCTCTAAGTTCTAATGTTTGTATGACATTAGGTTTGCCTCTTCCATCAAAATAATCAGAAGCAATCACATTAACAGAAAGATCTTGAGGCTCAGTTAAGTATCTAGTGAGAAAAATCTCATTATTTTCTAGTATAAAGAAATCTTTATCGGGTCCGTCTAGATCTAACTTAAGTGGTCCGCAGCTTTCTACTAACTCTACATCAAAAACTTTAAGCCTAATTTCTTCGTATTGAATAGGAGCTGGAGTAGTGGTGGTGGTAGTTGACGTTGTGACTTCAGCAGAGCTTACATCAGTAGACCAATATATTACAGCTTTTTCTTTGATAGATGCTATCTGAGTTACATGTCCAGAAAAAGGCGTATCAATAATAGTATTTCTAAGGTAAAAAGATGGCGAGATGCCAAACGACATGCTATCGTCTACCAATTCTCTATTGTAAACCATTTGTTCTATGTCAGTAAAAACAAGATAGTCTTGACTGATGAAAAAAGGAGAAGCAGCTATTAATCCATCTGTATCACTGCCTGTAAATGAAAATGATCTTTTAGAAGGAATAGATTGCAACAAGTGAAACCACTCTCCCAAAAGCAATCCAGCTCCACCGCCATCTATTTGGTTGAGCAAGCTAGTCTGTTTTTGATCAGACATTTTAACTCCATCGAAAGCGCTGTAAGAAGGTATTAATATATATAAGTCTGCCGATGGGACTGTAGTTTCTTCATTGTCAAACCAAGGATCAATCATCTCTACATTTATCGTAGAAATATTAGAAAATAAATCTTTTATCAAATCATCAAATTCTTCGTTGTCGTTTTTAAATATAGCAACTTTTCTTGTTCCTGTAAAGTTTCGTATAGCCCACCAACAAGAATTTAAGAAAAATCTTATGAAGTAATCTTTGTTAGATGCATGTAGATCTTCCTTATTAACTGCTTTTGTTATAGCAGCTACCCTTCCATTGCCATATTGTATTCCAGCCATTCCAATTGTATTTGCCATTTTATTGTCCCACTATTCTATCTAGAGTTCCATAGTCAATTAGGTAACTCCATGTGTCACCCCTAAGAACAGAATTAAATGTACCAGTAGTTCTAAATGTGGGAAATTCTAAAAATTCATTGACTAAAACTTTTTCATCGTCTACAGTAGAGCTTTCTTTTATAACTATGTATGTGAATCCAGATACACTTTCAGATCCTTTGCCGTATTCAGATGGGTCAGTAACAGAACAAACATAGTCTAGAGTTATAATCATATCTAATCTGTAGCTGTCATCTCGCATTAGAATCCTGCTATACGTTTTAGATATACTATTAGCGCTTACGTCTGGGTAAAACAAATGGTATTGTTCTATTGGAAATAGGTTTTGACTTCCATCAGGATTGTTAGATAATAATAAATATTCATTATGATTAATAGGTAAGCTATTAATATAATCTGTACCATCAGATAAATTTCTTTGTAGCTCAAAATATTTACCATTGTACCAAGGAGATCCTACCACTATTGAAGAAGGTGAAGTAGATCCAGTTACCTGATATGGGAATGCGGTGTTTGATATCATTATTTGTAAAGGATATAATAATCTTTGATCTTTCACTGGGTGCTGCCACTTGTCTTCCTCGTCTTTGAAAAACTCAGCAGTGTGATACATAGACTGACAGAAAGGAGCTAACGTAGTTGTAGTTGTTGTAGTAGAAGTGGTAGTAGGTTCTACAGCGCCTGCTTCAAAGTAGATTAACGCTCTGACCTCTGGTTGAAAAGGCATTGTTACAGGAATGCTTATATCTATTTTTTTTCTGTCTTCTGATGGGTTCATAGATATTCCATCTATGTTTATAAGGTTTTGCCCATCCCCAAAAAACGTAAGCTGTGGGGGATCATAGAAAACACCAGAGCTAGCTATAATGTCAATCTCAGCAGTTCTCTGAGAACCTTCTTGTCCATTAACTGTCACAGAGTCACTTCCAACATACCCGTTAGTTATTTCTCCATCAAATTCTAGTATAAATGACACAAAGTCTGGAGGAAGCGTAGTGGTTGTAGTTGGAGTTGTTGTCACAGTGGTGGATCTACAAAATACTAAATTGCTTACCCCAGCGCTATTAGTAACTATTACGTTGATTAAATATTCTTGCTCATCTTGAAGATTTCTTATATCGTCATAGATATTGAAACTTCCTACACCTTGATCCAAAGGAACTGTTTCTTCGCTCCAAACTTCACTTCCTTTGTACGCTGTCACTGTGTAACTTTCAGCTGGAACGTCTAGTGAGGTATAGTCAATTGATATGTCTATTTCTCTGTAGGTAGGATTGCAAGAAAGAGAATGAATAACTGGAGCTTCTGGAGCTTTTGTTGTAGTAGTAGTTGGGGGTGGCGTTGTTATTGGAACGTAGTAGAGAATGCAAAAGCCTTTGCCTCCTTTGCCGCCGTTACCAGCGCCTCCACTTCCAGTACCAACTAAACCATCTTTAAAGACTGTGCTACCGCCACCTCCCAAGCTTCTTCCTAACACTAAATTGTTAAAAGCGTCTCCAGCTCCTCCTCCTGCATAGTCATTATATGTTTTTCCATCTAGTGATATTGATATTCCACTACCACCATTACCTGCGTTTAAGGCTACATTATTAATGGTAACAGGTACGCTTTGACCAGCACCACCAGCGCCGCCACCTCCACCTCCACCAACGTTACCGATAGATGCTCCTCCCTCATTACCTAAAATACCTTTAGCTCCAGTTGAATTACTTCTACCGCCAGCGCCGCCACCGCTTGCTCCGTCTTTTGCGCTGTTGGTTTCAAAAGAATCTCCACCAGCACCACCACCAATAGCCTTAATAGAATAAGTGGCTATCTCTGTGTCTTGACCATTAAAGCCAGAGTCTCCTCCTTCTCCAATCTTTATCTCATAATTACCAGTAGGAAACTTGTATCTAGTTCTTTTAAATTCTCCAGCCCCGCCACCTCCAGAGCCATCAAATGTGCCACCGCCTCCACCTCCACCAATTAAGATTATTTCAACTTCTGCATAATCAAATATGTCCTGAACTTGTTGGTATGGCTGTATGGAGAAAAAACCATCATTTGAAAAAGTGTGTACCTTAAGCTCTCTGTCGCTTCCATCGTTTGGTATATCATAAACCTGATCTCCACCGATGGCATCAAAGTACATTGGAGGTCTGTAGTCCTTTAGAGAAGGACAATAGACATTAACTCCAGAGTCAGGAATTTGTATAAGCTGAATAAGCTCTGGTGGAGCAGGAGCTATTGTGGTGGTTGTCGTTGTAGTTGTAGCGTCATTAGAAAATGCGATGTAAGGGCTATCCTGTGGAGCTGCTCTTACTCTTCTGCTTCGCTGGTCTTGCCTAAAGCAATCCCTATCTTCTGGACTTGGACAGTTTTGTTCAGCCATTTTCCTACCTTACCTATTCCTTAAGGAGCGCCAGTTATAGATATAGGTCTGTATTCGCCATTAACATACATCGCTATAACGTAATCTCCTTTTCTTACACTTAAATAAGGGTCTCTCAAATGGATTAATTGTACACCCGTCCCACTTCCACTACTTGGAGCGTTCTCAAACCTTCCGTCAGAATGAGTACTTCTGTTTATAGTTTGTCTTCTAATGTAAAAAGCTAGTGGTTGTGACTGATAAGAATTAGGAATATCGCTAGGGCTAATGTCTGTTATAACAAATCCTTCTATTACTAAATTATTTAAAGCAGTATTAACATTATCGACCGATTGATTATTCTGAGTAATTTTGTTATTTACATCAGTGATATTTGTTTGCAAGTCAGATATGTCATTTAAGAAAGTTCCATCATGTATGGCAGAACCATCAGCTAATAACAAACTACCTCGCAATTTAAGATCTGCATTAATATATACGTAATCTCTTGCGCCTATAGCGCTGTAAGACTCAATGTTGCTTAGTTGTAATCCTGAAATAAATCTCATCATATTTCTTGAAGACGTTCCAACATTTAGGCCATCAACGCCAAACGTGAATCTGTCATAACCAAGAATAGAACATTTGTTAGAAACAATTGTAGAATCAGGATCTTTTACATACAACATGCCATTTACGTATGTAAGATTATTACTGAAATCACCATATATTAAAGGTGAGTCTCCATAACCTAGCTTGAACTGATTCCCAGCTCCTGAAAGATCTTTTCCTATAAGAATATTTTTATCGCCATCTGCTGTATTTTGAGATCCAACAACAACATTATCAGATCCAATTTGATCAGTATTTCCAGATTTGTAACCAATCACAGTGTTGTGAAGACGACCAGTTGCGGCATAAGCTAATGCCTCATATCCTAAGCTCGTATTCCCCACGACTGTTGCATTAATACTATTTCTATTTATTGGAGATCTTAATCCCCCGAATGTATTACCAAAAGAATCTAAAGATAAAGGCTTGTCTAAGATTGATCCATCAGCGCTTGATTGAGTCATGTCTATATTAAATATATTACCAGAACCATCCATAAAGCCTAACAACATAGATGGAGATTCTACTACGCTTTCTCTAACAAATATTTGACCATAACCTAAAGCTTGAACTGGAACTCCTGTGGATTCGTACAGCGATATGTTAGCTTCTGTGTAATTTTCGCTACCAATTGATAGATAAGCATGGCTTTCACACGTTGGGTTTAGTATTCCGCAAGTGCCGCTAGCTGCATGTATAGCAAATACAGGTTTTTTGTTTGAGTCATCATAAGCATTCATTTCCATGCTCTGTTTGTATCTATTATATTCTATAGACACTCCATCCTTCAAACAATTTTCTTTGCCTAATAGTTGTATGGCAGCAATAGAATCTGTTCCTGTGTTTTCTGACGTAAATCTAGCAACAGCATCGTTCTTGCTTCTTACGTTCAACATTGTATCAGGAAGCATTGACTCAGAATTTTCAAAATTACTAATACCAACACATCCAAATTTACTTGGACTTTGCATTACTGTTAAGCAGTTTTGATTTTCAGATGAGTTGTTGTAAGATGATATTACAAATCTTCTTGTGTCTTCTTTGCTGTATTCGTTAAAGAAATTAGGAGGAGTTAAAGTTGAACTACTAATATAACCAATCCTAAATCCTGTCTTCTTATATTCTGATCCATCTAATTCTTTATGGTTGGTTCTATCTAAAAAGTCTTGATACAGATTCACTCCACTGGCAGTGGCTAAGACTGAAACAACATGCTCGTCTCCATCAGACTTGCCAGAGTTGGCGACTATATTAAAATCACCCATACCAACTGGTTGTGAGTCTATAACTTTTTCCTGACCAAAATTAAAGACTCCGCTTTCTAATGATAAGCCAAAGTCATTGTCATAAGTATATATACCTACATCTCCAGAGCTTATCACTCTGTCTGTTTCTACGTGAGTGCCTTTCGCTGTAGATATACTAATATTACTAGACCAAGAAGACCTAGAAAAAGCATTGTCAGAAGAAAGGTTTGATAAATTTGAATCAATAGGTTTAAAAGAAAATTCATATTCTCTATAATACTCTACTCCGCTAGATGCTAGCTTAATGCCAGCTCCATCTAATTCCTCGTCTAATAAGTGACCGCTGGGATAAGTCTGTTGTTCTTGTGGGTCATAATGAGTGTAAACAGAATCAGCCCCACCGCCGTCTAATGTCTGTAGAGAATTTTCATACCCTAAGAATAATGTTTTGTTTCTGAAGTGTGTTTGGTGAACAAAAAACAGTTTGTTGAATTGAGCTATTCCATTACAAAACAAATTGTATATGTGAGCGCTTTTCCATTGGTTTCTGATATCACCTAGAGAAAAATGAAGATTAGTGTCTGGCGTAATATCACCACCAACTGATAGTTCTTTACTAAGCTTACCAGAAGTAGCTGAAAAAGAAGATCCTAAATTAAGCTTGCCTGTAGCTGTAATGTTTCCTTTTACATTTAAATCGTTGGTGCTATCTATCTTTCCTTTTACTGACAAATTATTTGTAATAGTAAAACCGTTTGAAGTATATGCTATTTTGTCGCTGTTTGGATAGTCTATGTCTTTAGTTATATATAAGCTTGTAAATCTATAAGTAGGACTTCCGATTTCACAGCTGCCATTCATAGAAGGATGAATATTTCCTCCAACTTGAAGAGTAGCTCCTTCGTGTAAATTTCTAGTACCAACACCGAGTCGGATACTTGCAGAAGACATGTCTCCAAGCATCAAAGGTACGAGACCAGTACCATCCTTGTTTGCACAAATATAGTCGTCGTCAATTGGGTGAGCAGCAACAAAAAACTGATAGTCTTTATCTCTCTCTACGTAATATCCAGCACCATGACCTATGGCGATATTAAAATTACCTTCTTTATTTGCGTTTAAAGAATAAGAACCAAGACCAATGTTACCAAAACCATTTATTGTGCTACCAAGAGCGTGAAATCCAACTCCAACATTGTCTTGTCCATACATGTTGCATGTAAGAGCAAAAGACCCAACAGCTGTATTTCTTTCAGCATGTATGTGAGATTTAGAAGCAGCATGACCAATCGCAACATTGTCTATGCTTTGATATCCTCTTGCTGTCCTTTTAAATAGAGTTTCTACTCCAAGCCTAGTAGTTCTTGTGCCTTCTGTAGATATATTAAGAGCTTCTATATCGCTCTGTTTTGTTAACAGGCTTACTGAATCTATTAAGTCTAATATATTTTTTCTTATATCCTGTGGAGATACAGCTCCCACAGAATTGTCTACAATATCTCTAGTAATATTTTTGACAAGTGTGTCTTTTGAAAGTTTCATTTTACTTTAAGCTTATTTCTAGTGAAGATGGAATAAATTGGACAACATCGCCTTCGTCTACTTGTTTCGCAACTTCTAGAGCAGAATACATCAAAATGTTTCCTTCTCCATAAGTCGAGCTATCCATTAGAGCGACTGCTTTAATTGTTCCCCATCCACCTTGACCAACACGCTCAAAGGTTATTGTTTTCTTGTTTTGAATGAAACCATTACCATCATATAATCTATAAACGATTTCTTGAGGGTCTGGATTGTTTTCGGCTTTTTCTGTTCCAGTACCATTGTCTGGCATGTAAAAATCCACTCCGGGGAACTCTACAAAGTTAAGAGTCTTAGTAGCTCCTCCACCTTCTGTAGAAGCTTTTGGCAAAGATAAATATAAAGGATAATAATATCCAGCATTATCGGCTTCTGCCGTATAAACATAAAATGCTGAATTATTATCTTCACCAACTTCTTTCCACCAAGTGTTTCCATCGGAAGATGGATTGCCCAAGCTTATTCTAGCGTATTGAGTGGGAACTTGCGCTCCAGCGTCATTGGTAAGATTTGCAACCACTTCGTCCATTGTAGCGCCAGTAGCGTTATCTCCCGGCACTGTGTTAAGCAAAGCGACGGAAATATTAGATGGTTTGACAAAGGTTACATCGTTTCTAAACAAAAAATTCAACAATTTGCCTTCAAGATAGTCAGATATTGCAGACATATTTTTTCTCCTAAGAAATTCCAAAGATAGCACAATCTATGTTATTATACACAAAAAAGCCACCCTCAAAGCTCTGAAGGTGGCTTTAATTGGTAGAATTCTATGATAATAGCTTAGAATGATCCAAGGATAATTCTGCGGTTATCTAGAACGCCAAAGCCAAGCTCTGCGAAGCCATAATAGCCAGCTCTTTGCTGACGGTGAAGTGCAGGATCTTCAAATACTTGAAGTTGCTGCTTCACTGGCATTACAAAGCTATCGCTTGTGGACTGATCGAGGCCAACGACAAGCTCAACGTCAGAACCCTGAAGGTTTCCGCTAAGACTTGAAGTAAAGAATGTCTGATACTCTTGGCCTTCGCCCAGCTCATCAAGATCGTGCATGTTTACGCCAAAGATGCGCGTAATTGGTGCGCCACCTTCTGGTGCTGCGTAAATCTCACGACGAGTTACTTCGTCAACTTGGTCAAGACCCCAGTTGCGAACATCTTCAAGAGCCTCTGGAGAGACATAGATGTCCGTCAAGCGTCCACGACCAACCGAAGCGCTGTTACCACCGGAATTACGGCGCATAACAGTTTGCATAAGAGAAACGAGTCTCTTGCTGAAAAGTCCAGCAGTTGCATCGCCATCATACACGAGGATGTTCCGGTCAACACCAGCTGCAAGCAGCGTGTGCCATCCGTCATCATTCATCTTCTTTACGAAGCCAGCTTCCATGACCTGCATGGCGCGACCAACAATGTCCCAACGTGCTTCACGGGCATATCGGATGAGATAATCAACCGAAGATGCAACGCTATACGTTGGAATCATGACGTAATCGCTTTCAACCGAACGCTCTGGTATTCTACCATGACCGGGGTTTGTATAAGCGACATGTTCACCTTCAAGACCGGGACTAATGAGATCAAGCGGGAACTCAGTTGTTGAGCCAGCTTCTACATTAATAGTCTCAAAGATATTACCAAGAATGTTTCCGACAAGGACACCCTTGCGGAGTGGAAGCTCAAGAGCTTTTGCGAATTCACGCTGTGCTGCCTGAGCGACATTGATATCACTATCACCTGACTTACGCAGGAGATTGATAAACTCTTCACTAGGTCTTTCATTTGTAGGCATATTATTTACTCCTTAGTTGTATTATTTATCAGGGAAGGTTTACTTCGACTTTAGCGTAGCCGTCAGCATCCTTAGCTGATAGAAATCGGCCTACAACCAAATTGGTGTAGCTGTTACCGCTAACATTAGAAATCTTACCAGCTTCTAGTTCTGATAAGTAAGCTACATCTCCAACACTTGGAGTAACGTTAGAATCAATAGCATTTGTTACTACATAACCCTTACGCAATACGGTAACTTTACCACCCTTTTGTACTTCGTCTTTGTACTGATTAAGATGGGTTCTTGTAAGATCCTTATCAACAACGTCGTTGAGAAGGACACCAAGAGGTACGCTGCCCGCATCGCCAGCTTCCTGAGCGACAAGTGCAACTCCCTGATCCATAGCAGCGCCAGAACCAGTACCGTCTTGATAGACTACTACTCCACCACGATCAAGCGCAGTGTTGCAGAAAAAACTGATATCAGTTTGAATTTCATATCTATCGGATTTTAGAGCCATAGTTTATTCTCCTTTAATTCACTTATTGAGTACGTTATTTTCAAGCCACTCTGCGACACTCGCTCTTGTGGCTGATAGTTCGTCTTCTTCGTTAGAAGCGTCTACGAGTGCAGCTTCTGAAGTCTCTGTGTCTTCCAGTGCTTCTTCAGCAGCAACTTCTGCTTCAGCTTCTTCAGCTTCTACTTCAGCTTCTACTTCTTCAGCTTTGACTTCTTCTTCTTTTTTGTCATCCTTTTTTTCTTCCATTTTAGCTTTGTATCCAGCCTTCTTCTTTTCGTCAATCTTCGTCATTCCGGCGATGATTGCTTCAAAGGTGGCATCGTCAAAGTCTTCGTAAGAAGCAACAGATTCTTCAGCTTCGTCAGCATCAAATCCAAGATCAAGAAGTGCAGCCTTGCGAGCTTCGGCCTTCTTTTCCTTCTTCATCTTCTTGAGTTCTTCCATCTTCTCTTTGAAGTCTTTATCTTTAGCTTCTACAGATTCTTGAAGCTCAGTATAAGCAGCTTCTTTTTCAGCGCAAGAAACTTCCAAAGCCTTGATAGCTTCTTCTTTTTCAGCAACTGTTTCTTCAAGCTTGGCAATAGTTTCGCCATGCTCTTTGATTGAAGCTTCGCTAAGTTGAACACGAAGAGCTTCGTTATCTTCTTTAGCAGATGCTAGCTCGCTTTTAATGTCGGCAAGCTGCTTCTCTAAAAGGTTAGTATCAGACATATCTTTTTCTCCTTTAGGAAAAGTAGTTAAAATTGTTGAATTAGTATTCAGAGAGAAAGCCTTGCTAGCATCAAGAATAACACTTCTGGGGTTTGCTGGCTTAGATACAAGACCTTTACCAGAAAAAGAAATATCTCTTAATGATCTACCGATTTTATAGCCTTCATACTCTCCATTACCACCATAGGCTCTCAAGTGCTTAGTCAGGAATGCAGAACTTTCATTGCGAGAAAGAAGCTTTGCATTTCCTTCATCGTCTAACAAAGCATAGTCAAAACCAGCAAACAAACATTCCATAGAAACAAACCATTTGCCTTCTTCAATTTCAGCAATAATTTGATTCATGCGCTGTCTATTGTCTGGATCTGTCCAGCTATTGTATAACACAGCCTCAGTGATAATATCAAAATCATCAGGCTGAGTATCGTCCGCTATGGGGTCTCCATTTTTGTCAACCACATAACTGCCAGTAATATGACCGATGATATCATTTTCATCGTGCATAAAATTAAATTGTTTATCTTCTGGAGTATCTCTAGCCGCCCAAGTTGAGGCAGAATTAAATACATCGTCATTTTTATTCCATCCAGTAGAAACGAGTACGGATGTAATATAATAAAGATCAATCTGTTTTGGGTTAGCGCTTTCAGCTTTTATTTTATCAATAAAATCTTTTGATGTTGGGGAACTACTTTTATCGCTAGCCAAAGAAGCGGGCATACAATAAGCCACACTCGCGCTTGATTGCACAAGTTCAGCTATGCCGTCTTCAATTTCTTTACTAAATATTTTCATCTACACCTCTCTGATCATTATACACAAAAACATCAGAATTACAATGTATTATCCAATCTGATGCTCAACAAACAAACCTATCGCATGTCTTCTATAATCATCAATTGAAGTGTTATCCATACTTATGTTAGTATCGTTCAATTTTTTTGTTATATATTTTGGCGTTTGAGCCTTAGATTTTAGGATCTTTGTAATTAGAGAATTATCCACATTGTCTCCATATTTCAGATTAGTAAAAACATCTATTTTAAGTTGCTCAATTTCTCTGGAATTCGCTTTAGTTAATTGTCGCAAGTTCTTAATTTTATGAGTTTTAATATATGCATCACTAATACATTCAGAGACAGTGTTCCAAGCAGATTCGGACCAGACGATAACATCAGCTACTCCGGGCTTAGTTTTTGGTTTGTCAACCCTGCGTTTTCGTGGACCTTCATCTCTTTTAAACAGTGGTCTTCCAGCGTCTATGTCCACCTTCTCGTCTGTTTCACTTGGCTCTGGATCAATCGCAGGATCAGTTTCTGGGCCTTCTTCCACTGCTTCTGGAGGTGGAGGAGGATGAAAAGGGCCAGCTTTATCTGGGCCAACAGTTTCTCGTTTAGCAAGTTCTCTTTTAAGTCTAATGTTTTCTATTTGAGGTATTTCCTTAAATCTTTCAAGCAATGTCTCGTGACTAATTATGTCTCTGTCAGCAAGCTGGATTAAAAGATTTTTCTCAGCAGCCTCGTCGGATAGTGTCATTTGGTCAAATTGAATATGAGCTTTGTATCTGAAGCCCATAGCTTGACGCACTATCTCGATTTCTTTTTCCCAAAAGCTTACGAGTCTATCTCTGCCGTACTGTAGTCTTTCCAACAATGTCTTCAAAGAGATAAAGTTGTTTGTAAAACCACCGCCATTATTAGCCATACCAGTAAGAGTTGGTGGGACACCTAGACCAGCATAGATGCTATTCAATACAGAAGTATACTTCTCGGAACCTAGAAATTTGTATACTTCACTATTAGATTCTTGAAACGAAAGCTCTGGCCCCCAAACGAGTTCCATAGTGCCTCCACCAACATTACTAGCAAGAATATCTCTAAGTTTATTAATTGCTGTTTTATTTGGTAGAATTTGATGTTCCAGACTACCAAGAGTCCACAATCTAATATTAGATATAGCCCCATCTAATGCAGACATATCAGCTAGTCTCATCTTTTCCAGCATAACAATGTCATCTAGAATTGCATAAATCATAGGGTTTGCCCACTGTCTCCAATCGTCTTTTTTATAATAAAATATAGACAATCGCTCTGGATCTAATGGGATATCCTTCTCTCCTTTTAATAAACTTTGTTTTATGTTTTGAGGCAATGTTTCAAGTACGTGATTTGGAATTTCTCCAGACTTAAACTTATCAAAAAATGAGTTGGTAGTAATAGTATAATTTTTAAGGCCCATGAATAATGACAAGTTGCCATCTTTCATTTTTACAGTTAGCGGGTTAAAGAAATTGTATCTCCAAGGGATTTCGTTCGGTTTTGCCTTTGGTGTTTCAACTCTTATATCGCTAGACATAGCCTTCATATACTGCTTCAATTGAGGCGTTATATTCGCATAACTCCTATGAACTATAACGTTTCCTGTCTTGTATAAATTATTTAAAAATCTTTCAGATCTTTCTTTGCCGTTAACTTTCTTAAACCATTGTTGATAAAATTTTTCTACACTTTTGTCTTTATGTACGATGCTAATACCTTGGCTTCCAAAGTCTCCCATCAAATCGATTATATTCCGAATGATTCCAACCTTGTCGTATGCGTCCATGCACATCCTGATGATACGCCTTTGTTCTGTTGGTACTGCTTCGTCTGGCCTAAACGCATAATAGTCCTTGCTTGTAAATCCGGGCTTAACTGATCTATTTGGTTCAATGTCTATAAAGTGGCGGTAATGATTGCCAGAAGTTTTGTTTATGCCTGAGTATGAGTTTACATTGTCAGAAAACTGAGACATAGCTTCAGCCTTGCTGTTGTCGTCATCGTTTCGCCAAGTTATCATGTCTTTGTCCATTGTTGACCTCAATTGGAATGTAATCGGATTGTATGTTTTTTAATACACATCTTTCATCTGTTCAGTGAACCAACTGGGTCCGCTGTAGGGTTTTTCGTCTGTTTTAGGCATAAACCCGCCAGTTGCGAAACCCCCATAAAACTGATACTCTTCTGGAGTAGGAGTTCTTTGTAATATTCTAGCTGCCATATTACACATTAACAATGCTGAATATCTATCTTTTCTCATTTTGCTTTTTCTTCCAGTACCCACAACAACTTGTGGTGTGTCCCACCTATCTCTGCCAGATGTAGTTTGTGTCATTTGTATCATAGATAGTTCGTCTTTTAATTCTTCTATATCTAAGATGCACTCTTCTAGAGTATCAAACATGCGACCCTTTGTGTTATCTTCGTGTTCTGATATAGATAAGGTTAGTGCGTCAAACGAAGGAAATAATAAAGCTTTATCTTCAAAGTCTTTTCTCATTCCGTGATTAGCTTCTGCAAGCCAATCGTACTTTGCAAACTGACACATTTCTAGTATATGCAGACCTTGTTCTCCATCTGTATCTTTTGGTTTATTTCTGTCGATAGTAGGCCATATGGGAACTTCACCTTCTTTAATTTTATCTTTGTCGTGCATAGACTCCATAACAGCAACGCCACCACCTTGAGCATCCATAGCAATATGTATACAAGGAAACAGCTTCATCAAATCTCTTATTTTCCTAGCACAATATGCATAAAAATCAGTTTCTGAAGAAAGACCTCTTTTCACTTTCTCTTTGTGTTCAGATCTAGTTGTTGTCCAACAATATACTATCCTTCTATGGTTTTCATGAATCTCAACAATTACAATACTAAAGTTATCAACTTCTGATGCTGGGTCAACTCCAAATATGTATTTCCTATCTTCCTTGCCCATAAGTGATGCTTCAAACTTTATAGACTCTCCATCTTGACCTATGATCGAATCTTCGGAAGCTACGCAGGATTGTATTAAAGATCTCTTGAAAAACCCTTGACTGTCTCTAGTAAAACAAGCCCCGTATTCCATTTGATATATACCAGTATGAACTGTAGCTTTAGATCTAGCAACCTGATCTGCATCCATGAAACCTTTAGGCAAAAGCTCGTATGGCATACGGATAATTGAATACTGAGTCCAATCAAAACTTTCTGGAGGGTCTTCTCCAAATATCTCTCTTAGTCTAGCTAACTCACCTTTGCTTTTTATTATAGACTTCCACTTCTTCCAGTATGTTGAAAAATGATTAAAGTCATAGTAAGCTGTTCCAGATAATATGATTTGATTATCTTTCTGTACTTCTTTTTCTTGTTGTTCTAATACTACTCCCAGCTCTTCTGCTTTCTCTTGTGCGGCTAATCTCTTTACGTTTTCTACTGGGTCTGCACTAACAGCAGCAAAACCAGCGACAACGTTTTCAAATATCTCTCTAGGTATAGACGCAAATTCGTCAGCTATAATATCGTTAGCACGTTGGCCTCTAATCTTCTGACCATCGCCTAATGGTAAACATGTAACAGTACTGTCATTTAAACGAAGGGTACATCTATCTGTATCTCTACGTGGACCGCTATCTCCATCGCATATATCTCTAAGCATAGGTGAATTACGCCAAATTGTCTCCATGTACTCAAAAAGTACCTTAGACTGTCTGAACGCAGCTCCAACTACAACAACCTTTCTACGAGGCAATATAAGCGCTCTAAGCACAGCGTAAAGTGACAACATAAAAGATTTACCAAAACCTCGGCTGGCAATAAGCATTGGAAATTTTCTGTTCCATATTTCGCATAAAAATAAAGACTGCGATGGAAGTAGCTGTATATTCAATATATGTTTAGTTATAAAAGAAAGATACTCTGGCCTAGTCATTAGCCAAGCTAGTTTCAATTTAAAATCATCGTCATTGGCACTAACTATAGACATGGGATTGAATAATTCAATATCAATATCATCTAGACCAAGCCAAGCTTCATCGATTTTTTTTATTTTATTTTTTCCCATGAATCTATAATCTCGTCTGCAAATCCATAGTGAACTGCTTCTTCAGCATTGATGTACCAATCACCAGATTTTAGTTTAGTGTTTAAAAAGTTTTTTACTTTTCCAATTGTTGGTTTGCCTTCGTATCTGTCCTGAAAGTATTTTCCTTTTACGCATTTTTTAGCATAAACCTCTAACATTACATCGCAAATGTATTTTTCGTACTTCACCCAGTTCTGCACATTGAGATAATGTCCTCCTGCTTCTGTAGAACCAAAATGTGACATAAAATATGTGTTAGGAGTAATATATCTAGTATCTGCTGATTGAAATATTATACTGCTCATAGACTCCACTTGACCATAAGCAATCATTGTAACATAGCACCTAGACATTGTAACTGCGTCAAATATAGCCATGCCGTCTGACCACTCTCCTCCTACGCTTTGTAAATGTATAGTAACTTGGTCCGAAGACTTAGCATCCAAAGCTCTAAGATTCTTTATAAATGTATTTGACATTTTATATTCTACGCCGGGATTTTCTTCGTCATTAGATCCGTAATGGTTGTGCAAGAAAATCTCTCTAGATCCTAAATTGCAACCATAGTTGTGATAATCATAAAGTATGTCTTTTTCTGTCATTAGGTCTTTCTCCCAATTGTATATTTTTCGTTGACTCTTTTAAAAATACTACTTACTGCCAAGAATGCTGTGTGTTTGTCTCCGCAAAAAAGAACATGTATATCATTGTATAATTCAAATTCTATCAAGCACTTTAGCATATATCGTCCGGTTATTTTTACAGATGCTTTGTTCTTAATTGGTATTCTAGTCTCTTTGGGAAACTTAATTAAATCCTCTAAACCAAATTCTAAAATTATATATTTATGAGGGAACGGTTCCATTCTCTCAATCTCTTTTAAGAATGTTTGCTTTTTAGATCCAAGGTTTTGCGCTAGTTCTTCAACACAGCCTTTTCTTTCGATACATATCTTATCTTCTAATCCTTGGATAGAATAATCTCCAGTATCCAGCTTGTGTTCAACCATGCCAGCGCACGTATTGAACTTACTAAAAAAATATCCGTCTTGTTCTCTGGTGTCCTTTATAACTGTAAAATCAGGAGCTTGTTTATATTTAGCCATTTAATATCTCTCTAAATAAATGTTCGTAGTGGGTTTCTTTGCCAGTTATTGATCTATGGCAGTATTTACATAGTGTTATTCCGTTTGAAGTTTCATATCTTAAAGCAGAGGCTCCAGACCATTTTGATATATGGTGTACTTGTAAATTTTTTCTAGATTTACATCCGGGCATCTGACATTTTCCTTTGTCTCTTTTAATGACATCTTTTCTAAATTGAGCATATGCTGGATCATTATAATTCCTTCTCATAAACAATCTATCCTATCTATTCTCATATATTTTCTAATTTTCCTGCACAGTATCCTCGTACTTATACTTTCATCTTCTTTTAGTAAAAGCGACACAATCCTATGACTTGTAACAGAACAAGCATCGTCTGGATCTGAAGCTTCGATAAAGTACAAACAAAACGGTGAACGAAATTCTGATAGATCATAATTTAAAAATTCACTGCTAAAGTCTGATAAGTCTAAATGTAATCTATAGTTTGGCATCCAGCATCATTTTAACCAATCCTTGTAAGTTACGTTCTGGTTTCCACCCTAAAATCGACTGAGCCTTAGAACAGTCTCCTCTTAAATAATCTACTTCACACGGTCTATAAAATTCTTTGTCTATTACTATAAATCTATTCCAATCCTCAAACCCAGCATAAGTAAATGCTTCTTCTAAAAAATCTTCTATTGTAAAAGTCTTTCCGGTACATATTACATAGTCATCTGGCTTTGATTGTTGTGTCATAAGCCACATTGCTTTTACGTAATCTCCTGCGTATCCCCAATCTCTTGAAGCTTTAACATTTCCTAGCCTAAGCTTAGGAAAACTTTCCCTGTGGATTATTATTCTATCATCTGTAAAGTCTACAGGAAAACTGTCTAATGAAGAGTACGAAAGCCATTTCTTAAAATTAGCTATCCAGCTGATTATTTTCTGCGTGACAAAATTTTCACCCCTTCGTGGTCCTTCGTGATTAAAAAGAATACCAGAACTAGAATGAAGCCCATAAGCATCGCGGTATATACGAACAGCGTGATGGGCAGCAGTTTTAGCGATTGCGTAAGGGGAATTCGGCATGAGTTTGGTCTGTTCATTTTGATACTTGACTCCATTCTCGTCTATGTCATAACTGCTACCAAACATTTCACTTGAAGAAGCTTGATAAAATCTTACGTTTAGCATATCAAGATCAACAAGAGACTGTAAGAGATTTAAGCATCCTTTGCCAGTAACATCCCAAGTCAATGCTGGTTGTTTAAATGAAGTTGCTACATGCGATTGTGCTGCTAGATTATAGACTTCATCTACATTATCGTTATCTTTGAATATATTTATAACACTACTAACATCTGTGATGTCTCCCTCGATTAACTTGAATTTATTATTAGAAGATAGATGCTTAATTCTCTCTGTTGTGTCTACACTGCACCTTCTAGCAACTCCTACGACCTGATAGTCTTTACTCAGAAGAAGGTCTGCTAGATGGCTTCCATCCTGACCAGTTACCCCAGTTATAATAGCTTTTTTCATTTTTTATCCTTTACTAGTCTCACAAAAAACCAAACCACTAATAATTCTAAACCAATCGCCGCGCTCCAACATGGTAAAATTACCGACAGTGATTCTGGGTCCATTGTTAATCCTTTGTTGTGTCTGGTGTTAAAAAAGGTTGATCTACCACTCCATCATCATATGTGTGAAATTGAGAAAGTCTTTCTTTTTCTCTGTTCATGGCTATTCTCATCTTTTCCATCTCAATTCCATATTGTTTCATTCTATCTGGATCTTGCATCATCGCAGCAACCCAACTAGTAAAACTTTGCTTACTGTCTTCAAGCCTCTTAATTCGCTGCTCACGGGTTCCTTTCATTTCTTTGAGCATAGAACCCTTTTTAGCCTGTAACTCTCTGTAATCACGATTTAGGCTTTCCTGTGATGCCCTGAGAGAAGCCACTTGTCTTTCTAGGTTGATAATATAGTCCATGTCCTGCTGGTCTTTGTCTTGACTACGTTCATCTTGTATCATGTGTTCATATAAACTAATCTGTTCAATATTCTCTTTATTCCCTTTAAGACATCTATTCATAAGTATTTCTAACTTAATAACATCCACTACTTGTATTTCTTCTGTGGGGAATACATCATCTTTAAACTGAGAGATAATCTTAGACCAATGATATTTAAATAGCTCTAATTCTTTTTCTGTAAACTGCGCCTCTAGTTCATACCAGTATGGTCTGTCTTCTAGCGAGTAAGCCGCAACCTCTTCCCTTGTAAGACCAACTTTTAAGTCATTCTTAATATATTGATTTATAGCATCAAAACTTCTATTGAGCTGGTCAGCTATATCTTGTACGCTGAGACTGTCAACCAAAGTCCTAATCAGCTCCTTCTCTTCTTTGGAGAGCCTACCGCCCTTTTTTGTTTTCATCTATGATACTCCTGATACTCTTTAATAAATTTTCTCGTCTATTCTTTGTAAGTGGTAAGTCATGCATAAACTTTAATAGGTCTTCTCTTAAGTGGCTGGGTAACTCATCATCAATTAGTGATATAATTTCTTTTTCATCTAAATCGGATATATCTAACTCATAAAAATGATATTGGTTATAGATATTAGAAGTAATAGTTGCAGGCGAATTAACTTTCTTTTTATTTACATCTTTAGAATTACCAAAATTATCACGTATAAGGTTTTTTAGTCTGTTAGATAAATTTACTGATAAGAAGTTCTCCAATGGGCGCTTATTGTCATATCTACTTAAAGCTTCAGCGCATATAATAAAAGCTTCCTGTTTTATGTCATCTATATCATAATTGTTAAATATATACTTAGGGGCGATTCTGTTTATAACAATATCAATTATGTCCATAGTTTCTTGTTCAGTATGATTTTTAGGTATTTTCATTTAATACCTCATCATCAGTCCACACTAGTGTCTTCCAAGACTTACCATCGTAGAATTTAAGCAACCTATCCTTGTCAGACCAGATTAGTGTACCTCTGGGCGGTTTTTTAGCTTGCTTGTTAACAGAAAGGACTAAAGATGAGCAGTTTAACATTTTAGCATAAAGTTTATAAGCCTTTAGCGTAATTGACTTAGTAAAATCACTAATTAAGGAAACTATATCATTGTTGTGCATTGATTGAATGTTATCTTTCAATCTGCCAACTATAGAATTCTTTTCTACGTATAAGGGCGACACTGTACGCTTATCATTAGAGAAGGGCATTACGTGGGGGTCTACAAAGACTTCAGAGACGTTAGAAGTTCTAAAAGCTTCTATGTGTACGTAAGAATTTTTATCGATTGGAGGAGGGGTGTACGGGTTAGGATGTGGGATGTTGCCATCATCAGTAATACCAGCTAATACGTTTGTTCTTTTAACAACATATGTACTGCCTACTAATTTTAGATTTCCTAATCCTAATTCTTTGTACGCAACCCTATGACCATCGTAGTGAGATAGTTCGTAATAAAAATAATCATCTTCACCAAATTCAGTAGAAAAGTTATTACATGTGCATTTAAATCTAGGATTATACTTGAAATGTTTTTCTATATCAAAGCATAAATTTTCACATCCCAGAAGTATTATAATACCTGTACGTGGGTCTATGTCACACTTTTCAGCAATCGTCTGGTTCGTCGTCTTTAGTCTTCTCGTCGGAACAGCCATGCGCATCCTCTTTGAGTAAATCCTTTATTGACTTATCTTTTGCGTTAAGGTCTTCCGTTACAGATGCTTGCAGTGACGCAGTTGAACGACAATGCAATTGTGAATCTAATTGTTTATGTTTGCTCATATTAAGCCTCCTAAGAAAATTATACACTTTACAGCGATTTTTTGCAATTTTATAAGGATATGGGGGCGCATTCGGAAGCATTGGGTAATACTTAATTGTAAAAATCATCAGAAAAATAGTACAATGCTACTATGAATACCAAACAATGTGCGTACTGCAAGTTAGACCTACCAGCCAACACGGAAGTATTTCCCGTGGTTAATGGCTCTGTTGCTGATTTTAAAGCTGGTAAAAAAGGAGTAAGGCTGCAAGCGAGATGCAAGAAATGCAGACAATTAACTAGACATGATAAGCATAAGAGCTACGAGCAGAAAAACCAACCAACCGCTGTCTGTAAAAAATGCGGAACAGAAAGAAAAAATAAATACTTTCACTCTCACGCAAAAAGAAAAAATGGGATGGAATCAACCTGTGTTTTATGTAAGCTCAATCACGAAACTGAACAAGAATACGACATGGCTAAAAGTCGTTACAAACCGTGTGAGGAATGCGGTTGTGGATTCTTAAAAAGAAAAGGTCCAGAAAATTATTGCGGTGCGTGTGGTAGAAAAAAAGCAGCTATAACTAATAAAAGAAATCACTTACTAGCTAGTTTTAGACATAATATACCTAAAAGAATTGCTAAAGCCAAGAAAGAGATTGATCGCCTGCAAAAATTTTTACCCATACAAGTATGCACAAACTGTGGTGAGCATAGGGAAAGATCAGAATTCTACGGTAATAGTCGGCAGTGTAGCAATTGTATTAAAGCAAAGGCAAGAGAGCGTAGTCAAGATCCACAAAGACAGAAAGAGAGATCTATTTACGCAAAAAGAAGATATAGAGAGAATGAAGAACATAGGAATAAAGTTAAACAGCAAGCTATAGCTTATAGTAAAGAAGCTAGAAAGAGACCAGAAGTAAAAATTATTCATAATGTTCGTAAGAGGATTAAGAGGTGTCTTAGTAAGGGGAAGAAAATAGGAAAACATGTTAACAAGTATATACAGCTGCCAAATGGTCTTACTCTGGATGACCATCTTGAGTCGCAGTTTGAAAGCCAAACAGAAGTGTGGGGCAAAAATAGCAACGGAGAAGCTATGTCTTGGGATAACTACGGAGAGGGACCAGACAAATGGCACATTGATCATCATGTTTCATTGAAGGCTAATGGAATATACGAGCAAAACATTAGCAACGCAGAACTAGAGCGTAGAATGAAGAAAGCATGGTACTATAAGAATTTGAAGCCCTTGTGGGGCAAATATAATATTGCTAAGAGTGCTACAACTATACGATGCGCAGAGGACAAAAGGCGTATCAAGGAACAAGCAGATGCTATCTGGTAGGCTTGGGTAATACATTGAAATAAATATGTTTGATTGTGTTTGGACCACCCCAGCATTTTTCGTACCAAAACGAAGAAAAATAATAGGTACTAAAATAGCGTGTACCTTCCCAAAATGGCTGTAAGTCCTTTCCCAGTATAGACTTACGTGCATTTATAAAAAAAATAAAATAATTTCTAAATTAGTGCTTGACAATTGACGATATACTATATATACTTAGGATATAAGAAACAAACAACTAACCAAAGGAATTCACAATGAATATCTCACAACGAAATCGAATCGCTAACAATCTTAAAATCGTAGACGTTCACAATCGAGAGGTTGTTGTAACGAAAGATACTAACAAAGTTATCGGATACGCTAAGAATGGCAAATTTGCACAAGATCCACTAGTAGTACGAACATTACAGAATAGCTACGATCTTAACCGAGTATGGGGATTAGGTTAATTCCTCTTGACAGATTAAAGTTTCTACTGTACAATGTCGATATACTAA
>Ga0181410_1000097_pt1 | contig 34115 bp, 41 predicted proteins | sample 33SPOviralmetaG_FD_130112 | JGI IMG/M metagenome (GOLD analysis project Ga0181410, IMG submission 130112) | Marine viral communities from the oligotrophic San Pedro Time Series (SPOT) site, San Pedro Channel, CA, USA - 33 SPOT_SRF_2012-06-20 | ecosystem: Environmental > Aquatic > Marine > Strait...
GATGGTGTAATCGTTGCACACTGGCGAGCAAGTGATAGCGAGGAAGTAGGAACTGGTGATGACGCAGTAAGTCATTACGGTAGTTCTTATGGTACTTGCAGTTTTACACCAGACGCAGACTCAGATGACTTTGTAGCATTTGCAGATATTACAGAAGAGATGGCTGTTGGCTGGGTAAAGGATTGCGCTCAGATTACTGTAGCTGACATTGAGGCTTCTATTGCAAATCAAATAGCAGAGTCTAAGGCTCCATCAGTTGTTGCGGAGGTTCCGTGGTAATGGCTAAGAGAGGACTATATGCAAACATAGCAGCTAAAAAGAAACGCATAGCTGCCGGGAGTGGCGAGAAGATGCGTAAACCTGGTACCAAGGGAGCCCCTACAGCTGCTAATTTCAAACGTGCCGCCAAGACTGCAAAGAAAAGGAAAAAGTACTGATGGCAACTGTAAAGGAATGCATTGCTAGAATGGAAAAACATGAGGCTGAATGCGCTCTTAGGTATGAATCTATAGAGCGTAGGCTAAGTGATGGCAGCAAGCGTTTCGACAAGCTAGAGAAAATGCTATGGGCCATCTATCCATTTATCTTGGGAGCAATCGCTCTCGCTAAATTTGTCTGAAAAAAGGAAACACTATGTCTAATCAAATTCAATTGCCCTCCTGGGCATTACCTTTGATATTGGCTGCAGTACCTGCAATAGGGGCATTCTACGCCTTAGAAGCGCAGTCTCAAGCCACAGATGCTGAGGTATCTAGAGTCGCTAAAGTGGTCGAGAAGGTACAAGAAAGCTCTGCATCTAACACACGAAAGTCTGCTTTGAATGAGCAGGCTATTACTGTCTTAGCAGATAAGCTGTCTGAGTCAAACGAGCTTGCAAAGGCATCTGACGCTAAGTTGGCCCAGCTCATTACTATTATGTTGCAGCAAAATCAAAAGTGAAACTAGCCTTTGCCCTTATCTTCCTTATTGGGGGTGAGGCAGGGGAACCAGACGAAAAAACTCTTTACTTCCACAGTCTCCAAGGCTGCCTATACATGGCTCAATCCCTGAGCCGTCCAAGAAGAAACTATGAAGTAGCACCAGCTGTATGCCGTCTTGTATGGCTACCAGAAGACCACAACTTCAAGATAATCCGATGAAGATACTAGCATTTGTCTTAGTAGTGGAACTGTGGGCTCCTACAGGTAAATTCATCGAGTCTACAGAAACCTATGGGATATGGAGAGACGTGAGGCACTGCCTTTGGTTCAGTGAAATTTTGTCTACTCAGGGAGGAGGAAAGTATGTACACCCTGTGACTGCTTACTGTGTTCCGAAATACGTTGATGATACAGAGGAGATTTACTAATGAATGTTTCAGGCCAAGACTGGACTTGGGGTAGCGATACGTGGAAAGGGTTGTTTCTAGCTCTAATACTGAACGGCTGGGCATTTTACGGCTTAATAACACATGTTTAAAAGGAGATAACTATGGACATGCAGAGATTGCGTGAGACATTAATTAAACATGAGGCTTGTAAACTCATGCCCTACGAATGCAGCTCAGGCTGTCTAACTATCGGTGTTGGAAGAAACCTAGATGACAAAGGCATCTCACAAAAGGTCGCTGATATCATGTTAGACGAAGACATTGATGATGCAATCATTGACCTAGAGAGAAACATTGAAGACTTTGAGAAGATGCCTGAGCCAGTCAAAGAGGCTCTGGTTAACCTATGTTTTAACATGGGCATCCCTAGGTTACTTCAGTTCAAAAAGACCTTAGCCTTTATACAAGAAGGTAAGTACAAGAGAGCAGCCAATGAACTACTAGATAGTCGCTATGCTAACCAGGTAGGCTATCGAGCTGTAGAAGTTGCTGCCATGATAAGGAGTGCCAGCTGATGCTACAGAATCTCATTGGTCCTATCACTAACTTGGTAGGCGGCTACATGAAGAACAAGGCAGAAGAGAAGCAGGCAAAGCATGAAGCTAAAATCTCAGTAATACAGAATGATGCAAACTGGGAGCAGACAATGGCCGCTGCATCTGGCAGCAGTTGGAAAGATGAGTTCTGGACGATTGTCTTAGCTATACCTATCTTTATGGTAGGTTACGCCATTGCAGCTAATGACACGACTGTCATCGAAAGGGTACAACTTGGTTTTGTTGCACTCTCTGAATTACCTGAGTGGTACCAATACCTACTCTTTATAGCAATCTCAAGCAGCTTTGGCATCCGTGGTGTCAGCAAGCTAATGGACCTTAGAAAATAGAAGTGTCCACCTATTAGAGAACAATGTCCTACCAAAATGGAGGTGTCTATGTCAAAAGGCAGCACTCCGCGACCTATCCCGAACCGGGAACAATACGAACTAAACTATGATGCTATCTTTGGTAGCAAAAGAACACTTGAGTACAAAAAGTGTGAACATTGTGGTCAATACTGGGAGTCGGAAAACCTCAGTAAAAACCATGAATGTGCATGCCCTAACCCTATGTAACTCCCGATAAGTGTGACTTGGCTCCCCGTACTAGTCATGCTGTCAGGCAGCGTCTTAAACCCCTAGAGACCGCTGTCTCCTTGGCCTGTGGCCCCATCAGTCGACTTAGGTTGGCTGATGTTTTTTCAGTTGTGTCCACCTATACTCAAGGTATTTACATACGTCTCACAATAGATAATAATGCACATGTGGTTGAGATATGACTACAGGGGTGGCTACCTACAGCGGTACAGACAACAGCTACTTTATGCCCCCATTCCAAATTGGGGATCGACAAAGAGGGTAATACGTTACGAAGGTCTATTGACTTTTCTAGCGTGGAAACTATAGCTAAAACGTCTTGTAAGTGGTGGGCCCAGTAGGACTTGAACCTACGACCAATCGATTATGAGTCGACTGCTCTACTAAAGCAACTAGCAGCTCTATAGTTTCCTACATACGAATAGCAATAGATTTTACTTAAATTAATCGATTGACACAAAGACCTTCGGGTCTTTTTTTATGTCTTCAGACAGCCCTGATGCTGTCACTACTTGGAGAATACATTATGACAACTATAGAAACTTTTTTTGATAAACACGGAGCTAGGCTCTGGAGCGGTAAGTACCTAAGAGATTGTGAGTTTATGGTCAAAAGACTCAGCGACTTTAGATACAACAAGTACAAAGAGATTGGCGAATATAAAGCTGCTGACCTCTATGCTTTCATAGACCACTTGTCTGCTGAAGGTCTCAAGAACAACACAGTCAATAGGTACTTGGCAGCATTCAGTGCCTTGTTTAACCTAGCAGCTGACTTTGAGTTGGTCGAGAGAGTACCTAAGGTACGCTGGAAACCTGTAGAGCCAGGGAGACCTAGGTTCTTCTCTGACCAAGAGGTCAACGACCTCATAGAGTTCTTCTTGGACTCTGACCACCCATGGATGGCTGACTTTGTCACTCTAGGTGTGAACACTGGTATGCGCTTAGGAGAAATCTTAAGTATCAACAATGCGTCTAGTAAGAAGACTGTAGGCACTGTGAGCCGCTGTGGTGGCTTTGTTGAGCTTACGCAGACAAAGAATGGTGAGCAGCGAACTGTACCTTTAAACCAAGAAGCGAAGGTTGCTTTAGAAAACCTAGGCTATTGTCCTAGTGGTGTCTATTCGCACCGTAAGTTCTATGACACTTGGGATGCTGCAAGGATGTCTATCGCTCCTTATGACGATGACTTTGTGTTCCATGTGCTTAGACACACATGTGCTACTAGGTTAGCAATGGAGTTCAATGTAGACACCATTGTGGTCGGTACTATCTTAGGTCATAGGTCAATAGCAACTACAAAGAAGTATGTCCATGCCAAGAAAGATTCTTTGGCTAACATCATGAGTAAACTTGAAGCACCGAAAGGGAGAGTCGCATGAATTTTAGAGAATGGAAAATTGACTTATGGAACTTAATGATTGATGCGGCTTGTGCAGAAGCTAAGAATGAGGACGGAGAGGCGATAGATAAACTCCGACAAGGCCTGGTTAAGGATTATCCTGAGCATTGGGTTGCGCTATGTACAGAAGTATATGGAAAAAACAAAGGAGAGTCGCATGAAAAAAGACGATAAAGCCAAAGAAGCCAAGGATGCTTGGGACATGGCGTGGTCATTAGCTACTGATGTAATAGAGGTGGTAGACGATGATGAGCCACACCAGTTTGAGTTAGTACTTGAGAACACTACGCTTCATTGAAGAAGCATTAGAAACAAAGGCCTCCACCACGGAGGCTTTTTTTTGGACTACAGCTATGCAAATAGACATAAAACTCTATGCATTATTGATGGTAATCATTATTATTTAGTTGTGTCCACCCTTAGAGAATACAAATGTCATGGGAGACAAGGAGTATGAAGGAGTTAATCAACGGTACACACGCTACACAGGTCCAACGTGAAAACAAGATGTTTGACGATGGAAGACAAAGATATCTTAACAGGCTTAAAGGGAACTCTAAGTTATCCACTCAGAATAATCCTCACAAGCTCATAACTGAGGCTTTACCAAGAGTCTCTACAGAACTACAGGACTACCTTACGACCCAAGAGAACAAGGGTGACGGACGTAAACACTGTGGTTATAAAGACCTAAAGGCTATAGACACAGATGTAGCTGCTTACATTGGTCTTGCTGTATGTTATGAAGCTGTAGCCACTAATGGCTGTAGGACCAACATATTGAACATGATTGGTAAGAAGGTAGAACTACAGCAGTGGTTCGATGGTCTCAAAGAGTTCGACAATCAGTTGGCAAAGTCTATAGAGACAAAGGTTACTAAAGACGAAGCTGTAGAGTTCTTCAAGGTTAAAGCAGCTAAGGCCATGGCTTCTAAGAAAGACTATGTGAAGGAAGACTGGGGTCCTAAAGACATCACCATGAAGGTCAATGGTCAAGACAAGGACCTATGCGAAAGACACATTAAAGTAGGAGCCTTGATACTTAGTGCTGTCTTAAAGGCAAGTGGTGTCTTTGAGGGTTGGGATAAGAGAGAAGGTCCAAAGTATTCAGACTTTAGGAAAATGATTGGTCTAACCGAAAGTGCTAGGGACCAAATAGCAGACATGGATTATCTTGTGTCTTGGCAAGAGCCTATGTTTAGACCGTTAGTAGTACCACCGAAACCATGGACTAAGTTTGACACTGGTTGTTACTTTACAGAAAGAGCCTGTAAGCAAGTACCTTTAGTTCGCAAGGCATCCTATGTACAAAAGAAGGCCATAGAGTATCAGTTGAAAGACGGTAAGGAGTTACCTGACTATGTCCAAGCACTCAATGCACTGCAAGAGACACCTTTAGAAATCAATCAGTACACGTTAGAAGCAGTTAAGTGGGCTTGGGAGACTGATGCACCAATACCTAAGTTTCCGTCTAAAACAAAGATTGTTAAACCAAAGAGACCTGATGACTTTAGCTCTATGTCAGTAGAGGACAAAAAGTTAATCACTACAGTTGAAAAAGAGATAGAGACAAAGAATCGAGAGATAGACGGTGCAGTGTCTTTGATGACTCAAGACATGGCTGATGCTGATGAAATGTCTTTGTACACAAAGTTCTTCATAGGTTGGAATAAAGACTTTAGATGCCGTGTGTATCCAGTGTCTAACTTTAGTTACCACCGGGATGACCCTATCAAGTCTTTGTTTCTACTTCACGATAAGACCATAGTCTCTAGTGATGACTCTGTCTATTGGTTGTCTATGCACATTGCCAATGTGTGGGACATCAACAAGTTAAGCAAGAAATCTTTAGACACTAGAGTGGCGTTTGTTCAACGAAGAGAACGCCTTGTTTATGCCATTGGTCGAGACTTCATAGGTACCTTCAAGATTTGGTCTAAAGCTGACAAACCGTTTCAATTCCTTGCAGCATGCCATGAGTATGCAAACTACATGGATTGTCGAGTAGTCGGTGAGGACTACATGTGTGGACTACCGTGTTCTTTGGATGGAACTAACAGTGGCGTACAGCACTATGCTGCAGCATCACTCAATGAAGACGATGGTGCCCTGGTTAACTTGATGCCTAGTGATAAACCTCAAGATGTATATGCTGCAGTAGCAAAAGTAACTAATGCACGTCTTAAGCAAATTGCTGACCCATCCTTTGAAGAACCTTACCTTAAGGAAATCAAAGACAAGAGTGGTAAGGTCATTAAGACGGTACAACAAGTAAGAGCCTCCAGGATTATCTTTGCAAAACAATGGTTAGCCTATGGGGTAGACCGAAGCACCGTTAAAAGAAACACCATGACCTACGGTTACTCTAGTGATGCCTGGGGATTTGGTGACCAACTCATCGAAGACATCATGAAGAAGCTGTCTGACAAGGTCATCAAGAAAGAACTTGATGGAACCACTGGTAAACCCTTTGTACATCCTTTTGGTGAAGACACTTGGTCTCATAGTCAAGCTGCTAGATTCTTAGCTACGATTAACTACTCATCAGTCAAGCAAGTCATTAGTAGTGCAGCAGGTGGTATGTCTTTCTTTCAGAAGATTGCAGGTGCCTTAGCTCACGAAGGTAAACACTTACGCTTTGACAATCCAATAGGGTTTCCAATGTGTCAGCGGTATACCCACTGGGATGTTAAGAAGGTAAAAATCTTCTTGTTCGACAGAGAAGCAGGTATCAACAAAAGAACTCAAGCAACCTTCAGGTCCAAGAGTCCAAAGTCAAAGGTAGACAAGAAGAAGTCTAAAAGCTCTATAGCACCTAACGTCATTCACTCTATGGATTCATCTCACTTGTTGAAGACTGTGTTAGACGCTAAGAAACAAGGAGTAACTAACTTCTTTTTGATTCATGACTCTTTTGGAACAACACCTGCAGAGAGCGAAGTAATGTATGAGTCTGTCCGTCATACTTTTGCTGACATGTATTCAGACTATTGTCTTTACTCTGAGTTTTGGAGGCAATCTAAGAAACAGTTGTCTGACGAAGGTATCAAAAAGCTAGATGACTTAGAGATTCCACCTAAAGGCAACCTCAATCTAGAGCAAGTCATAGAGTCAGAATATTGCTTTAGTTAGTACCTGGGCACGAGAAGTGTCCACCTATTAGAGAACAATCGTCAACTTAAATCGTGACCTCCCAGTAACCCTGGGAGAGCGTTTTCTATTATCAATTGTAAACACTAAAACTTAAACAAAAGGAGAAACTAATGGCTCAAACTAATCGAGTTAAATTCACCAGCGGCAAAGGTCGCGCCCAGTATCCATGGTTAAACCAGCCTGACACTGCCTTTGGTAATGAGCCAAAGTACAAGACCAATCTTATTGCAGACGATGCTTCTGCCTTAGTTAAGATGATAGAGAAGGTTGCAGAGACAGAGTTCGGTGGAGACTGGAAAAAGGCTCGTATGCCATTTAAGAGTGACGAAGACACTGGTGAGACTGTGTTTATTACTAAAAGTAAATATGTACCCAACTTCTTTGACTCTACTGGTCAGAACTTAGTTGGAGAGCAAGTCCCTAAGATTTGGGGTGGCTCAGTAATCAAGGTCGGAGGATTCATTGCACCTTACAGTGTCAGTGGTTCTAAGGGCATCACCTTACAGTTAACCAAGGTCCAGGTCATTGACCCTGTGTCCAGTGGTGAGACTAACGGTGATGGGTTTGATTCCGTTGAGGGCGGTTTTGTAGCAGATGACATACTACAGGATACTTTCGATGCCCCAGAGACAACGGAAGAAGCGCAGTCGGCAGACCGTTTCTAAGCGACAACGTGGTATCAAGCATGGTTATCGAAGTGGTCTTGAAGACATAGCAGCAGGTCAGATTAAAGCTGCAGGTCTTGAGGTTATCTATGAGACTGACAAGATTCTCTATGTAATACCAGAAAGCAATCACAAGTACACCCCCGACTTTAAGCTGCCTAAGAAAGATGGTGGCTTTTTTTATGTCGAGACAAAAGGTATCTGGAACGTGAAGGACAGACAGAAGCACGTCTTAATTCGCAAGCAGCACCCAGAGATTGACATACGGTTTGTATTTAGTAATTGCAACACCAAACTCTACAAGGGGTCGAAAACGACATATGCATCCTTCTGTGATAAGCAGGGGTTTGTCTATGCCCACAAAACGATTCCTGATGAGTGGCTACGAGAGTAGTTAAGGAGAGCTAAGGGTCATCCTCAGAAATGGGGGTGGCCCTTTTTTTCGTTTGAGGGAAATCAAATGTTATCAATTCAAGAGACTCACAATGAGTCTGCATTTGTAATGCATGTGAGTTGCGAGAGTTGTGGCTCAAAAGATAACGCTGCTATCTATGACGATGGCCATACCTATTGTTTTGGATGCCAATTGTTTACGCCAGGTGATGACGTAGAAGTTGTTGCATCCACGAAACCAAAGAAACTACACAAAGATTTAATACAAGGGGACTACGCTGACTTAGTTGCTAGAGGCATCCGCGAAGACACATGTCGCAAGTATGACTATCAAGTCGGAGAGTACCAAGGAAGACCAGTACAGATTGAAAACTACCGTGATGACAACGGTGAAATCAGAGTTCAAAAGACAAGAGACCAAGACAAGAACTTCACTGTCTTAGGCGATGCAATACACATGTGCCTCTTTGGTCAACACTTGTGGACTACAGGTAGAAAGCTTGTAGTTACAGAAGGTGCCTTAGACTGCCTCTCAGTGTCTCAGGCTCAAAACAACAAGTGGCCTGTAGTGTCAGTCCCAAATGGAGCGCAATCGGCTAAGAAGGCTCTTCTGAAGGCCTGGGACTTTCTAGATGGCTTTGAAGAAATCATCTTGATGTTTGACTCAGACGAAGCAGGTCAAAAGGCTGCATTAGAGTGTGCTGAGAGCCTTCCTATCGGCAAATGCAAGATAGCAAAGCTTAGTGGTTACAAAGACCCTAACGAAGCTCTACAGGCAGGAGGTGAGGCTGAAATAGTCAATGCCATCTGGAGAGCAAAAGACTGGAGACCTGATGGTATTGTCTCTACAACAGAACTGCGAGACATCATCACTGAGACTGATGAACACTCGTTAGTTACTTACCCCTACTCAAAACTTAACGAACTAACAAGAGGCATTCGTCCGTCTACTTTGGTCACGATATGTGCCGGGAGTGGCGTGGGTAAATCTACGTTAATTACTGAGTTTGCATTACACCTTCATATGCACAAACAAAAGGTTGGAATGCTAATGCTTGAAGAGGAAAACAAGCGAACTGTTAGAGGTCTCATTGGACTGTATCTAAACAAAAACATTGTGCAAGACCATGAGGCTGCAACAAAAGAAGAAGTTTTATGGGCTCATGATGATTTGTTCAAGTTACAAGACATTCAGCTTTTCAATCACTTTGGTAGCACTGACTTAGACATCGTCATCAATCGCATTCAATACATGGTGAAAGCCATGGGATGTACACATGTCTTTTTAGACCACTTATCTATTGTTGTCAGTTCGATGACTGGAAAAGTGTCAGACGAACGCAGATTGATAGATGACGCAATGACTCGACTACGAACGATGGTGCAAGAGTTACAAATCACTTTGTTTTTAGTTAGTCATCTTACTCGTCCTCAAGGCGATGGTCATGAAAACGGTGCCAAAGTAAAACTTTCTCAGTTACGAGGCTCCCACTCCATTGCACAACTTGCTGACTTTTGTATTGGTCTTCAAGTAAACGCTGAGGACCCAACAGATGACACTAGGGAGCTTGTGGTCTTAAAGAACCGTTTTACTGGTCAAGTTGGATGGGCAGGAAGACTGAGGTACAACCGCGAATCAGGACGGTTAATCGATGCCGATTCTGATGATTCTCGTTTTTAAAATCGACACATCACAAGGAGACATACTATGTCACAAGAAGATAAAGTCCTTTCGTTTTTACAAGAAGGCAACAGTATTACCAGTTTAGATGCATTCAGGTTTTGGGGAATCACTAGAATTTCAGCACATATACACAGTTTAAAGAACCAAGGCTTTGACATTGTTCGAGAAGACATCAGAGTCAAGAACCGTGAAGGAAAGAAAGCCACTGTTGGTCGTTGGCATTTGAGAAACACTAACGTCAATGATTACGTTACTCAAATTGAAATGGCTGTATGAGTCTAGTGTTTGACCTGGAGAGCAATGGATTACTTCAGGAGTTAGACACGATCCACTGTATCGCAATCCAAGATACAACAACTAATGAAGGACCTAAGATTTACCATGGAACAGAAGGCATCACTGAGGCTCTTGTCTTACTAAGAGATTCTGAAGAAATCATAGGCCACAACATCATTGGTTTTGACATACCTGCACTACAAAAAGTTTATCCACATTGGAAACCAACAGGCAAAGTCATAGACACACTTGTCATCAGTAGACTAGTTGCTGCTGACCTTATGAATGACGATGCAACATCTGTCGGTCTACCCGAAGACTTCAAGAAAAGAATGTATGGCAGCCATGCACTTAAGGCTTGGGGTCTGCGAATGGGAACCATGAAAGGTGACTATGAGGGAGGCTGGGAAGAGTGTAACCCTGAGATGCTTGAGTATTGTCAGCAAGATGTAACGGTTACCTATGAGTTATACAAAAAGCTTATGAAGATGGCTAAAGGTTTCTCTGAGGAGTCGCTTGAGTTAGAACATGAGTTAGCTGAGATTTGCTACAGAGTTGGCAACAACGGTTGGACCTTTGACATTAAAGCAGCAGAGCATTTGTACGCTGAGTTAGCAACGACCCGGATAGAGCTTGAGAAGGAGCTAAACGAGCTGTTTGAGCCGTGGGAGATACATACTGAGTTCATACCTAAAGCTAACAATAAGACTCGTGGATACGTCAAAGGAGAGCCTTTTACGAAGGTCAAGGTTGTTGAGTTTAACCCTAACAGTCGTAAGCATATTCACTATTGCCTTGTACAAAAGTACGGTTGGAAACCTAAGTCATTCACCCCCAGTGGTGAGGCCAAGGTAGACGAGACTGTACTGTCTCAGTTGCCATATCCTGAAGCTAAGAAACTAGCGAAGTTTATGTTAGTACAAAAGAGAATCGCTCAGTTGGCTGAGGGTAGCCAAGCATGGCTCAAGATGGTAGACACTGACGGTAAGCTACGGCATACCATAGTGTCTGGAGGTACAGTCTCAGGCCGTGCATCCCATCGTAATCCTAACGTGGCACAGACTGTGTCAGCTAGAGCAGCCTACGGTAAACCCATGAGAGAGTTGTTTACGGTTCCCAAGGGATGGCACCTCTGTGGTGGCGACTTGTCTCAGTTGGAGCTTAGGTGTCTTGCCTACTTTCTTGATGATGGCGGTGAGTACGCCAAACAAATCATGGATGGAGACATTCATACTTTCAATCAGAAGGCAGCAGGTTTACCCACAAGAGATGCAGCTAAGACATTCATCTATGCAACTACTTATGGGGGTGGAGATGCTCTCATTGGTAAGTTAGTCGGTGGTAATGCCAAAGACGGTAAGAGACTTAAGTCAGAGTTTGACAAGAATATTCCTAGTTTTAAATCATTAAAGAACGAACTTTCACAAGCATATAAGCGCGGATACCTCAAAGGTTTGGACGGCAGAAAGCTGTTCGTAAGGTCAGAGCATAAATGCCTTTCACAACTTCTCCAGTCAGCAGGAGCCCTTCTGTGTAAGAAGTGGTTAGCCCTGGTCGACAAGGAGATAACAAGACAGCAACTACAGAACGATGCACTCATCTTGGCATGGGTACATGACGAACTGCAGATTGCATGTCGAACTGAAGAGGTAGCACACAATGTCGGTAACATACTTAGAGGAATGGCGAAAGAAGCAGGAACTCATTTCGGAATCACCAGCAAACTCCCAATCGAAGCAGATTATGCCGTGGGACTCACTTGGTGTGACACACACTGAATCTATTGATTTCAACGATGACGTTGAACAGCTCGTATCATTTTGGTTAGTCCTCGACAAAGCAGCTAGAGAACCCTTCACAGTTAAAAGTAACTTTGCACGTAACGGTGCTTGGTATGTAGCTGTCTGTGCCAGCTCAGGTCTTATCACAACACAGATTGAAGATGAGACATTTGGCAAGAAGTGGATGATAACTGAAGAAGGCTTTGAGTTTATGGAGGGAATCGATGAACGTATTAAAGAGCTTCTCTAGCGAAGAAACCACGTTACTTATTGATGGTGACTTGTATCTCTATCAGGCAGCTGCAGCTTGTGAAGACGAAACTGACTGGGGGGATGACGTATGGTCTCTAACATGTGATGTAGCTGCAGCTAAACGCATGTTTACAAGTCGACTACAGGCCTTCTGTGAACGTCTGCAAGCAGACAAGATGCTCGTCTGTCTTACCGAAGGTGAGAACTTTAGAAAGACTGTGTTTCCTGACTACAAGGGTGGACGCAAGAAAGTCAGAAAGCCAGTGGGTTACAAACACTTGATAGAGTGGGCCAAAGACAACTTCATGTGTCATGTACAGGACACTTTAGAAGCTGATGACATTATGGGCATCCTCCAGTCTGCTAAGACTCATCCAACTTGTATTGTCTCAGATGATAAAGACATGAAGACTATCCCAGGCAAACTCTATAGACCAATGGCTGATGAGCTGCTGCAAGTCAAAGATGCAGAGGCTGACTATTACTTTCTGACGCAGTGTCTTACAGGTGATGTCACGGATGGCTATAAAGGCCTACCTGGGACTGGTCCTAAGAAAGCTGAAGCCATCTTAGGCAACCATCCAAGTTGGGACCAAGTAGCTCAGGCATACATCAAAGCAGGGTTAACCAGAGAGTATGCAATCGTCCAGAGTCGTTGTGCCAGGATACTTAGGTCTGTCGATTGGAACTGGGATACAGAGACTATCAACTTATGGGAGCCGGGACGATGAGAGTGACTAAAGTTTCCTCATTGACTGGTGTTACTCACCAAAGAGAAATCGATGTAACCAAAGAGCAATTGATTCGTCATGCAAACGGTGAGCTGATACAAGACGTGTGTCCAGACCTCAGTCCTGAGGACCGTGAGTACTTGATTACTGGTGTAACCAATGAAGAGTGGAGACAACACATTAGTTGTCCCAATTGTGACGAGTGAGGTGTCTTGATGATATTAACCTGGAGAGAGAAGCTGCAGTTAACCAAGTCTCGTAACACCGATACTAACCAGACAACAACCGCTACTAACTATTACGTTGGTCTTGAGGATGGTGACTTATACAACGTCAAGCTACACAAACAACAACAAGCCAAACGCTGCAAGGAGTTACTTACTGAGACCCGGAAAGAAAGAGTCCAGTGTGCAGATTGGCTATATAACACAAGGAGAAGACTGTAATGACTACGATGGTAAAACCTAATTTACAATCATCATTGTTAACGACACATTACTTTGGTGACATGGCAGAACCTGACCTACAAAGATTAGGTCGAGACGTAACAATGGCGAGACACAACCGGAAAGTTATCGTTGATAAACTCGCTGCAGCTGATGGTGCATTAGACAGAGCAATGTCTGCCTATCATATTGCTGCTGCAAGACAGTTAGCTCCAGACACCTTTGATGATGAAGAGGTGTAGTCATATGAACGATGGACATGGAATTAACAGTGCAACCCCAGCTGACTGGGACAAATTACGAAAAGAGTATCCTGCGATTGAACCAAACAATGCAGTGACCATGGAGGCATACCATAAGTTAGCTGAAGAAGAACAGGCTAAAGACATGGTGAACAGTCCTAGTCATTACACTGCAGGGAATGTTGAGTGCATAGAGGCCATTGAAGCATCAATGACCCCTGAAGCATTTCGTGGTTACTGTAAGGGTAATGTACTCAAGTACCTGTGGAGGTACGAGAAGAAGGGAAAGTCCTTGGAATGTTTGGCGAAGAGTCTTTGGTATCTTGAGAGACTAAAGTCAAGTTATCAAGGGCAATCAGAAACAAGGTAAAGACAGTGAAGGTAAGCATAAAGTTCATAAGTGTTACGTTGGTCCTCAGTAAGGTGTATTCATAGGTGAGACGGTATTTTACTGAGGACAACACATGTTAACCAATGACTTATAATCATAAGTGCTATGCATAGATGAATTACTGTTGTAGAGTTACAAATCTGTACAGGATTGTATAGAAGGGATGCCGAAGGAACAGCTGCCTCCATGTGTGTTAGTAACAAGACTAACGTGGAGTGCATGCTGAGCCCCCGACACCTTCCTCACAATACTCCTATCTATCTGATAATACTAGTCAATCGACATGTTTTCTGAATAGTCATTCAGTCAACTAAATGTTCATATGAATACCTATTCTATTGTATTTGGAGAAGTGTCCACCCTATGAGGATATACATGTGTTCTGAGCGTTGCGGATGTTGAACCGAAGAACATATGTAATAAACAACCGAATACCTATGTATACATGTGTCAATCATTTGTTAACTCAGTAGTCACCGACAACTCTTGTCTCCCTCACAGTGAGCTTAGGTGACTACTGAGATAACTTTAGATACATGAGATACAGTGAGACTTTGGTAGTACTCAAGAAGACATGAGGGAGCTTGAGTGGTACTTGAGAAGACATGAGGGAGCTTTGGTGGTACTTGAGGGAGCTTTGGTGGTACTTGAGGGAGCTTTGGTGGTACTTGGGTTAATTCCCTATTTTCAACACAAAGAAAAAGCCTTAAGCCAACAAATTTTCCCAATGTCTATAAGTCAGTAACTAAAGTCTCTAAAGGTCAGCCGATAACATATCGATTGACGTGTCTGTCTAGGCTGTAGGCCACATATGGACAAATGTCTATGATTCCAGGGACTCCTAGTGACAAATGTCAGCCCCATGGGTCAAATGTACTAATGATTTCAAAAACAAGGGTAAAGGGTCGACTTGTTGTTGTTGTTGTCTGTCTCTTTTAAGCAGGGCCCACCCAAGACCACTCTAGTTCCCCCACGAAACCAAGGACCTAAGAGTCCAAGAAACCCCTATTAAACCAAGGTACTAAGTCATGACCGTAGAAACCGGAACTTACATCAATAGTCTCAACGCAAGTTTCCCTCCAGAGACTGATGCCTTGTCTGAAATCGATGAACACCTAAAGATTATCAAGAGTACCATTAAGGCTACTTTTCCCAACGTGGATGCAGCAGTCACTGCGACACCTACAGAACTCAACAAGAAGACTGCCATAGTATCCGATGGTACCAATGCCACCTTTAATACAAACATCACTGCAGCAAAGATAAAGACATTGGTAGGCATCAGTGAACCTGCGATTACAACATCTACAGATAGCGAGGGTGAAGTAACCCCATCGTTGGCTACAGGTATTACTGCAGCTGAAGTTTGGAACTTAGTGAAAGCTGAAGCTCTTAACTCTACTTATCCTATAGGTTCTATCTATGCGTCTGTGGCTAACACAAGCCCAGCTTCTGCCTTTGGTGGAACTTGGGCTCCCTATGGTGCAGGAAAAGTACTGGCAGGACATGATTATAACGACCCTGCTGATGCTGACTTTGTAGCTGCTTCTACTGATGGTTCCTCAGAGAAGACAGGTGGTGCTAAGACACACACGTTGTCCATCAATGAGATGCCTGCTCACGACCACACAGTAGCTTTCAGTGTGCAGACAGACATGGAAATCTTTGGTAGTTCAGAAAGAGATATTAGTGAACTTGATGGGACTACAAACACCAGAACTACATCGTCCACTGGTGGTGGAGCTGCCCATAACATTATGCAGCCATATGTGGTCGTCTATATGTGGAAACGTACAGCATAACCTTATGCCTCCTAGTAGACCCTAGATAGACCTAGGTACCACTAAAGCTTACTGGGTCGCGTAAGAAGAAACAATGTAAACAATAAGGAACATAAGTATGGGACAGACGTTACCAATTAGAGGTGTGGGTGACGTAGGTGTTCTTGCTGATGCTGCTCCTGCTAGTCTGCCTCCACAGGCATTTACTAGAGCAAAGAATGTAAGGTTTGACGAGGGTGCTGTAGTAAGAGCCCCAGTCTTTCGTGCAGTCAAAGACTTAACATTTAATCCTAGGTTCTCCTATGGAACCATCCCCTCATCTGGTCATGGCACTGTCTTAATGGTGTCTGACACCTACGTTATCAAAGAATATGCAAATGGTACTACTACAGACCGCAGTGGCACCATATCCGCAATGGCATCTAACCAGGCACCTTTCACTGGTTCTACTCTCGCCAACATTACCTACTTCAATAGAAACGACAGAATACCAGTGTACCGTATCAACGGTGGTACTGACTTTGCTGACATACCAAACCAGTCAGCTTTAGATGGACCTAACTGGGTGTCTTCTTGGCGTACAGAGTCTCTCAGGTCCTATGGTGACTTCTTACTTGCATTAAACATGATAGAAGGAAGCTCAAGTTATCCTACAAGAGTTAGATGGTCTAACTTAGCTCAGGCTAACAGTGTACCTGACAGTTGGTATGCAGCAGACACAACTAAGTCAGCAGGCTTCAATGATTTAGTACAAATGAAAACAGGCATAGTTGATGGTGCAACTTTAGGTTCTAACTTTATTATCTACAGTAAAGACCAGGTATGGCTCATGGAATTCGTGGGTGGCACCTTTATCTTTAACTTTAGGAAACTATTTAGTGAGACTGGTCTTATCAATGCTAACTGTGCAATAGAAGTACAGAACAAGCATTTCTGTTTTGGTACAGATGACATTTACACCCACGATGGTAACAGTAAGGTCTCCATTGCAGATGAAAGAGTCAAGTCATACATATTCAATGGTATTAACACGAACAAACTTGAAAGATGCTTTGTACACCACAATCCATTACTCGAAGAAATATACTTCTGCTACAGCTCAGGTGATGACATGTCTGAGTTTACCAATGGTGACCGATGTAACCGGGCAGCAGTGTTCAACTATAAGAATAACACTTGGTCCTTCCTAGACTTACCAAACGTCTCCTCAGCTACTCTAGCTAGTCTTGCGTCTACGTCTACCTATCAGAACATAGTGGGAACCTACGCAACAATTGGTGGTACCTATCATTCTCAAGAAGCAGGCTTTAGCTTACACAATGTATTCGTAGGTGAAGACTCTGCCAACGATGGTATTACCTCAGACAAGCTCTATGGATTGGACGGTAGTGAAGACAATACGCTCCTAAGTTTTCCGGTAGACACTGTTGCTACTAAAGCACCTTTTATAGAAAGAGTCGGTATAGACTTAGACGATAGTGTCCCTCTTAGTGGCTACAAAGTGATTACTAAAGTAGTACCCCAGGCACACACAAATAACAGCAACAAGCAGTTTAGTTTTAACTTTGGTGCAGCTGACCTTATAACAAGTGCAACAGTCTATGAGACTACAGTGACATTTGATGCTTCAGTCAGTCACAAGGTAGACACAAGAGCTGCAGGTAGATACCTCAGTTACAAAATGACTTTGTCTGATACAAAAGACTTTAGATTCTTAGGTTTTGATGTAGAACTCACTGCCACTGGCAGAAGGTAGGTACCAGGATGCCAATAAACGAGCAGACTGACCTTGTCTTACGACAGTATGTCAGAAAGAACTTTCCTACCATAGAAGCTAGTGTAAACACCTACATATCAGATGAGCTACAGCGCATAGAGAACGCCATTAACAGTCTCTCTGAGGCATCTATCCAAGCTACTGACCAAGAACCAGCGAATCCCAGAAAAGGAACAGTACGCTTTAACGTACTACCGTGGGATGCATTAGGTAACAACTCACAAGGCATGGTCGTATACAACGGTACTGCCTGGGTTGCTGTATGAAAACACCAGTCATAGAGAGCGATGACTTTACGGCATATTACGACCAATACGAAGAACACACGTTTTTACATTGTGATGTCTACCGCTACAACAAATCAGTAAAAAGAGACTTACAAGACAGTTTAAAACTCTTGTTAGCTATCCGTAAATCACCACTCTATTGCATTCACGAATGTGGTGATGAGAAACATAAAAAATTCTTGTTAATGCTTGAGTTTACATATGTCGAAACACGAGAGTGTGCAGACAACAAAATAATTGATATATACATGAAAGAGGTAACTTGAAATGGGAATGGACCCAGCAACAGCAATGATTGGTAGCGCAGTAATAGGTGGTGTTTCAGGTGCCTATGGTGCTAATAAGGCAGGACAAGCTCAAGACGCAGCTAACAGGCTAAACCGTGAGCAGTTTGAGATGTACAAGCCCTACATTACTGACAGCCTAGCAGCAGGCCAAGGTTATCTTGATGATGTACAAAACACAGGAGCCTACATGGGTCAGACCTTGGCTGGTCCAAACATGTATGAAAAGGTTGGTAATAACTTTATAGGCAATATGGGAGCTATGGGTGCCCAAGGCGCATTTGATTTGTCTCAAGTAGGTCAAAACTTTGGTCAAAACTATGCAGACTTATATGCAGCTGGAAGTGATGACCGTCTTGCACAGGCAAGAGACTATGCATTGTCTAATTCTGGTCCTCTTATTGAAGCAGCAATGCGTGATGACTATAGAACACTAACAGAACAGACGTTACCTGGTATTAACATGGCCTCTTCTGGCGGTGGAAACATCAATAGCTCTAGAGCTGGCATAGCAGATGCTGTTGCAGCTCGTGGTTACAACGATAGAAGAGCTGATACCGCAGCAACTATTAATCAAAACCTAATGAATCAAAGTGTTAATCAGCAAAACCGTCAGTTTACAGACATGATGAATGCAAATCGTGGGTTAGACCAAAGTTATCAGCGTGGAATAAACGCTATGGGAACTATGGGTGACTTTATGACTGGTGCTGGAGCTAATTTGCGAGGATTTGACCAAGACTATCTCAATGATTTACGAGACAGATTCGAGAGAGACCGTGACTTTGGTCTTGACACTCAGATGAGATACCAAGCTGGGATGTTAGGTAATGCTCCAGGGGCTCCTCAGGTACAGCCAAACATGAATTCAACTGCAGCTGGAGGTTTTGGGGGTGCCATGCAAGGTCTTGGCTATGGTATGGACTTTATGAACAGTTATGCAAACTACAAAGACAAGTTTGGCGGTGGTATGCCAGCTACTAACTCAGTCCAATCAGCAATGAACACTGTTTATGGAGGAGGGCCCTGATATGCGTGTTTTCGGAATGAACTTTGGAGTCAACAAACCACAGCTGAGTCCTTTAGAACAGGCTATGGCTAATCTACAACAGCAAAAACAAATTGGTGACCGTGGTCCTCTTGGTGGTGGCACTAGTTATATAGAGCAAGCACAGGCTGACGTTAACAGGCTACAAAACAGCAATGGTTTTATACCTTTTCCTATGCGTAAACCTCAAGAAAACCAAGAAAGGTTTGTACCAGCTCCAATTAAAGAAAACTTAGGTCAATCAGGCACCAATCAGCCCATATTAGGTCTACCAGGGAACCCTTACCCTAAACAACAAGGCCCATTAACACCTCAATCCTCTAGTCCTGCAATGACATCTGATTTTTTAAGTCAACCAAACCAAAGTGACAAGAAGAGAGACAGGACAAGCTTTGGTGATTATTTAATGCAAAAGCAAAACGTAGGACCTGGACAACAAACACTGGGTACAAAGTTAGTTCGTATGGGTGCAGCAATGCAAGGAGCTAGTCCACAAGGACTTAATGCAGCAATGGCTGCGATGGGTAACGAGTATGGAAACATTCAGAACGAAGGTATTGCTGCTGATTTAGCTAATCTAGCTGCTCAGTCTCAAGGTCAAGAAGAAGGGGACAATGGTTTAGAAGAAACTACACAAATGGTTGATAAACTACAGTCTGCTTTAACTAGGTTTGATGATTTCTCAAGTGTCACAGGATTTTGGGATAAATACATTGTCTCCAACCTAGATGCTTCAGGTGTACCTGGGTTTTCAAATGCCGATAGAGAAGCATTTAGGATTCAATTGAGAGACATCATTGTTGACCAAACTCTTTTAAACACTGCAAACACAAAAGGTGCTATCTCTGATAAAGAAATGGCTCTTTTCCAGTCTAGTGTACCTACGATGTCTATGGATGAAGATGTTTGGAAATCGTGGTTGAAAGCTAGAATAGAAAACCTAAAACAAGTTCAAACACGGCTAAACAATGGCGTAGTGGTAGGACGTAATGCAGGTGTTGGATTCTCTAATACTTACACTGCCTCTCAATCAGAACCTTCTACTAGTCAATTTTCTCCTGAAGACCAAGCTTTAATAGACCAATACTCCAAATAATTAAGTCCCTCGTTTCCCTATTTTTAAGGTATTTCTATGTCTGCACAGCTGCAACAAGCCATCATTAACGCCCATAACGCAGGTGATATTGCTGCAGCTCAACGATTAGGACAGTTGCTAAAACAGCAAAAGCAGGCAGTTCCTAAAGAAAGAGACGGTGCATTTGCATTCTCAGTAGACCAAGCTCAAAAGATGTATGGAGGTGCTGCAGAATTAGTTGGTAGAGCTTTAGGAAGTCCTAGTATTGAACAATACGGTAGAAACGTACAGGCACAGCAAGACAAAGACATTGCCGAAGGTGGATACCAAAGTAAATACAGCACGTTTGAAGACTCTTATAAGAAAGGTGGTCTTGCCAGCGCATTAGGTTGGGCAGCCGAAGGTGTTGCTGAAAACGCAGCGACCACTGGAACTTCATTACTTGGTGCCTTAGGTGTTTCTGCAGCAGCAGTATACGGTGCCCCTGCTTGGCTAGTTGCAGCGGCAGGTGGAACTACTGCACTTAATAACGTGGCTCTAAACACTGGAGAAAACGTCTTAGAACAAAAAGAAAAATTAGGTGACTTTGACACTGCCTACGCAACTGGTGCAGGACTACTTGCAGGAGCATTAGATACTGTCGGTGCAGGACGAGCTATACCAAAAGATGCACTTAAGACCATGACTGTCGACCAAATCAAAGAAACTTTAGAGAAGCAAGGCAAAGGCGTAGCTGCTAAAGAATTCATGAAGCGCATGGGTGTTGAGTCTGTCACTGAATCTGCTCAGGAAGGCATCTCTATGGGTACTACAGCCTCTCTAGGAGGCGAGTACACTCCAGAAGATGTAAGGACTCGTTTGACTGACTCTTTTCTACTTGGTGGTGCTACAGCTGGTTCTGTAAACGTAGGTATAGGTTCTGCAAAAGGTGCAGCTAACTTGGTCCGTGGTACAAATAGAAACAGTAAAGCTAAATTAGAAGATGTCTCTGAAGAAGAAATGCAAGCGAAAGCCTCATTTGCTCAAACATTGGCATCTATTGCAGAAGAAGAGAGCCTAGACCTAACTAACATTGATAGAACTTCTACAAAAGGAGCAAGACAAGCTATCGACCTTGCACACAAAAGATTAGTAGGAGACCTAAAAGCTAGAATTAAAGACTTAAAGCCTTTGCTTGCAGTGACAGACCAAGATTCATTGAGCGAACTTGAAGATAAAATATTTGCAAATCTTGCCCAAGATGAAGCAAGGACAAAAGTAAAAAATAAAGTTGGTAGCAGAGAAAAACAAGCTTTTGTAAAACTTGCCGGGAACACCTATGAAGGGGCAAAAGCCCTTAATGTAATGTTACAGCTTGATGAACTAACAGAAATTCACTCTGAAGGTTACAAAGGGGGTGTTTCGCGTGTTACAGACCAACTTGCACCATTAGGTCTTGGCGGTGAAGGCTATGATGTGTCTAGAGCAAACGCAGAGCAAATATTCCGACCCCTTCTATCAACGGCTGCAGCTGCACAAACCGGAGGTTTATCTTTAATACCTCAAGCAGCTATCTTTGGCGGTGGACGGCTAATAGACAAAGCAAGAGGAGGACGCAGTCGGGTCCAAGCATATGTTAATGCTAACCAAGGTAACCCAGGGCAAACTTTGCCAAGTGAATCAACGAGTCTACGCAACCAGAACATAGCAGCACAAGAAGCAGTTGCAGCACAGGAAGAAGAAGCTCGTCTACGCCAAGAGCAAATGGCACAGGAAAAAAGAGAAGCCTCTCTTGAATCTGTTCAAAATAACGACCCTGCAAATCCAGAGTCTCCTCAAGGAATCTTTGAGTTGGGTACAGCCCTAGACCGCAGTGGTATTGCTCAGATTCTAAGAATCATGAAGCGTAATCCGTCTACAAAACCTGCCACTTTACGCATGATAGAAGCTTATGAGACAAGTGTAGCTACAGGTGGCCAAGTAGACTATGCACTTATCCGTAAAATCAATGGTTTCGTAGATAGAAACCCAGTTTACAAAGGACTTATGGGTAACCGCGTTCGCAACCAAGGTGCAGTTCAACAAGCAGCTCAACAGCAGCTTTCACAAAAAGACCAGAACTATCAGCGTGGCATAGAGAACAATCGTGCAGAAGCAGCTCGTATTACTGAGGCAGTTAGCCAGGACAAAACTATAGAAGTGAAGCACAAGGCTCACTTGTTAGCTGTCCTAAAACAGATGTCCCTAGACCTAGGACTCAACCCAGTCTCTCGTCTTCAGTCAATGGCAAGACGTTTGGAAGAACAAGACGTTCCTGGTCCTACTGTAGAGAAATACCTTGGTCAATACTTACAGAGAGTTATGGCACAGCAAGGAGCTAAAGCAGAACGCGATGCAGCTCAAGATGATGTGATGGAACTCGATGAGTCTAGAGAGACCTTATTTAGTCTCGCTGATAAATCACAAGCTGCTCTTGAAGCTTGGAACAAAAACTCTGGAGATGATTCGTTAAGAAAGGCATATATTAAGGCGCGAAGAGAAAGGGATGATGCAGGTGAATTTGGTGAAGAAATAACCACTGAATACCGTATGCAGCACCAAGCTCCTGTGTCAGAAGACGATGCTTCTATGCATGATTTGGAAAAGTCCATGCCCGATTTTTATAAGCGGCCTAGAGATTATAGAACAGGAAGTAAACTTGATGGGCAAACGCTAGATATTTTAAGAAGGGTAAAAGATGACCCAGATCAGCAAGTTAAAGTTTATCGTGCGGTGCCTATTAATGCTTCTAATACTATTAACTATGGTGATTGGGTTACTGTTAACAAACAGTACGCAGAAGACCATGGTGCAGGAATGCCTGAAGGATTTAAGGTTATTGAAGGTGCGGCACCAGCAAGAGATTTGAAAACAAACGGTGATTCTATACATGAATTTGGATACGCTGCACGTCCAACCAAAATTGTTGCTTTATACCACTCGACCAATGAGGACTTTGAAGAGTTTGATACGGAAAAGTCGGCAGATGGGACAATTTGGTTTTCTGATAATTTAAGTCTTGTTGAGGGTGGTTATGACGGTGCTTCAGGTAATGCTCTAGTAGTTACTCGTTATATAGATGAAAGTAAGTTGGCTTTAGCTTCACGTTCTCAAGAAGATAAACTAACGCATTCACAGTTGCAAAGTATGGGCTATGATGGTGTCAAATACACTGGGTCAAAAGATAACGTCTACCAAATTTATGACCCTAGTAAATTACAAACTACTGAAGTAAATCTTTCCACATTACCAGGAGCATTAACGCAACCTGAGTCACCTCAAATACCATTCGACTTTACTACACCTACCGTTGGTCAAATCAAGGATAAACTTGAGGATGCCAAGGGTGCTGTACAGATGGTCATTGGTAAGCCTGGTACTAAGTTTGAGAAAGGCTTGTCTAGCTACCAAGACTACAAAGAACTTGCAGACCTACTTGATGTATCTATAGGTGTCTACGACAGTCAAAAAGAATTTATGAAAGATTATTCTGTAGGCGAAGCCACCATTGGTGTGTTTGGTGCAGACGAAGGTGGAGTTTCAGGTCAAGTAGGACTGATGCGTGGAAACAAAGAGCAGGACTTTATACAGACCTTAGCTCACGAAATGAGTCATGCACTTGAATCTCGTCCACAAAGCAATCAAGAGTCTCCTTTAGTACAAAATAGAAAACTATCTCAAAGACATGAGAAAGCTGCAGCTGACAAAAAGTCTAGCGTTTATTTAGGTAGCTTGCGGTCTAAGATGAGAAAAGAAATCCGCAACGAGACACCTGTCAAAGATGAGATAGAAGTACTACAGGACGGTACTGTTGTGTCTATAGCCGCTCGTCCTGATTTGCCCGGTAGACCCATACGTTTTAATGTAGAGAACACTATCGACATGTACTCTGCTAGTAATCCAGATGCAACCGTTGCTCAAATGTTTAGTGACGTAGTACCTCAGTTTAGGCAATACCAAAGTTACATTAAAGGCGATGCTGAATTTGCTGTAGACCCAGTTATGTATTACTTGATAAATCCTAAAGCTATGAAGAAGGATATGCCTAACACCTTTAAGTTTATTCAAAAGCATTTCAACGAAAGTAACATTCCAGTTAAATTCTTTGCTAGTCCATTAGCAACTATCGTAGCTATTTTGATGGCAGGAATGATAGGTGGAGAAGAAGAAGAGAACCCAGGCATCTTGACTCCAAGACCTGGGATGTTGTCAGCCTAAAAGGAAACCCCATGAAAGTGAGAGCATATGACCTGGTCAACATTTTGAGCCAGGTAGACCTAGTTAAATCATCAAAGTTACTGTCCCAAGAACAAAAGCAGCATGTCTTGAAGGAAATGCTGACAGACCTTCCCATGGACATGTTCTGCAGTGGTCAAAAGAATACGAGAGCTGCATTGGTTGACGTTTTAACAAAGGAGATAAAACCAGATGAGCCCAAGAAAAAAGTCACCCCCAAAGGTAAAAAACCCAAACCTAGCGAGAAAAAATAGTTACTTCAAGACACTCATGTCCACGCCAGAAGGACGAGAGTTAAGAAGACAATGGTCGACAAAGCCAAGGAAGAACCCTGGTAGACCTATGGGTGTTCCTGACGGACATACTAAAGAAACAATTGCTCCCATCAGAGAACAAGCTAAAAAGGACGCTAAAAAGGTAGTGAAAATTATGAGTGATAAATACAACATTGAAGATGAGTATCAAAAGGAAGCCCTTACAACTGCAGTAGAAGTTATGCGGTTAGACGGTCAGTCCAGAGAAAGACTTGCAGCTGCACGTCTAGTCTTAGATTTTACAAAGAGCAAGCCAGCAACAAAGTCTGATGTCTCTATTAGTAAAGCCGAAGACTTCTTGGCATCCCTTTTAACTGAAGAAGAAGAGCAAACACATGAACAAGCAGCTGAAGGAAGTACGGAAGAAACTGCTGACTGATTTTGATTTTTACTCTAAGTCTGCCCTCAAGATAAGAACTAAAGAAGGCAAGATTCACCCTCTTAAAATAAACGCTGCACAGACAATACTTAACAATGCTGTTAATGACCAATTGTCTACCGAAGGCAAGATACGCATTATTATTCTGAAAGCTAGGCAGCAGGGTCTTAGTACTTACACTGGTGGATACCTTTATTACTCAGTGAGTCAGCAAGCAGCTAGAAAAGCCATGGTCATTACACACCATGCAGATTCGACTAGGGCTCTCTTTGATATGACTAAGAGATTCCACGAACACTGTCCAGCTATTCTTAAACCACACACTAAATACAGTTCACGAAGGGAGATAAGTTTCGATGTCCTTGATTCGAGTTTTGTTGTTGCAACGGCAGGTGGTGAGAGTATTGGTCGAGGTGAAACACTTACTCATGTCCACGCTTCAGAACTTGCGTTCTGGCAAAAATCTACAGCCTTGGACAACTGGAACGGACTCACTCAAGCAGTTCCTAACTCCCCAGGCACAGCTATTTTTGTTGAGAGTACAGCTAACGGTGTCAACGGTATTTTTTATGACCTTTGGCGTGGTGCTGTTAATGGTACTAATGGTTACGTTCCTGTGTTTATCCCTTGGTATATTGACCCTGCGTACCGTGAGAGTGTGCCAGAAACATTTGAAAGGACTCCTGAAGAAGAAGACTTAGTAGACAAGTATGACCTAGACAATGAGCAGCTCATGTTTAGGCGTAAGAAGATAGCTCAGAATGGTATCGACTTGTTCCGTCAAGAGTATCCATCGTATGCCGATGAAGCCTTTTTAACTACTGGTAGACCTGTGTTTAACCCTGAGCAACTAGCAGAACAGTTGACCTCTACAAGAGACTTAGAGTCTCGTCTTGCTTTAGAAGGCGATGAGTTTGAGAACAACCACCGTGGAGAGCTTTTTGTCTTTAGACCTCATGTCCCTGGTGAGCAGTATGTCATCGGTGCTGATGTGGCTATGGGTGTTCGTGGCGGTGACTACAGTTGCGCTCAAGTATTAGACTCAAAGAAGCGTCAGGTCGCTATATGGCGAGGTCATGTACATCCTGATTACTTTGCGACAATCCTTTATAAGCTTGGCGAATACTATAACGAAGCTCATATCTGTGTAGAAAACAACAGTCATGGAATCTTGACATGTACCCGGTTAGGTAAAGACATGGCCTATGGAAACTTTTACACAGAAGTACAGCACGACAAGGTGACTGACAGAGAAACTGTAAAACTTGGATTCTCTACCACCGCAAAAACTAAACCCCTAATCATTGACAAACTAAGAGCGTCAATGCGTGAAAATGAAATAGAACTCAATGACAAAGTGACTATAAGAGAAATGATGACATACATCGTTACTGAGTCAGGTGCTATGCAAGCAGAATCTGGTTGTTTTGATGACTGCGTTATGTCCTTGGCCTTAGCAAATTATGTGCATGAGGGTGCCTGGGACCCTATTGATTCTTCAGACAGCTACTACATAGAGATGGTATAAAAATGGCAAAGAAGCTAAAAGAGAAAAAACTGTCAGATAGCAACATCGTTGCTTTGGTAGACGAGCAGGTAGGCTTATCTGTTGGCTTTGCAGACTCAGAGTTATCTACAGAAAGAGCAAAGATAATCGACTATTACAATGGAACTTTGCCCAGACCAGTACATGAGGGTAACTCTAAGTATGTTTCTTTAGATGTGTACGATGCAGTTGAGAGCCTGAAAGCAGCTTTACTCGAAACCTTTAGTGCTGGTAACAAGACAGTACGTTTTGCTGCACAAAATGAAGATGACGTAGAGAAAGCCAAAGTCTGCACAGAGTACACAGACTACGTTGTACACCGTCAAAATGATTTGTACACAACTATGTCTACAGTTATCCATGACGGTCTTATTGCTAGAGCAGGAGTTGTCAAAGTATTCTGGGAAGAATCTGTTGATTATGACTATGAAGATTTTACTGATATTACTGACAGTGAACTGAATCTACTGCTTGCACAAGAAGGCGTAGAGTTAACAGAAAGCACCACTGACGAGCTTGGATTAATCTCTGGCAGCATAAGTATTGAGTCTGACACTAGCCAGGTAATCATTGAGAACGTAGCTCCAGAAGAGTTTCTTATTGAAACACAAGCAAAAAGCTTAGAGGACGTTAACTTCTGTGCCCACAGAACTAAGAAGACACTGTCTGACTTACGTCTTGAAGGTTACTCAGAGAAACTATTAGACAAGATTGGTGAACACCACGATGTCGACATGGATACAGACCCAGAAGTCCTTGCTAGGTTTGACAATGTAGGAAACTTCCGTGGCACAAAGACTGGTGGTTACCAGGACCAAGTCCGTAACGTCATGGTCTATGAAGCTTACATTATGTTAGACGTTGAAGGCTCAGGTGTCGCTGAGTTATACCGTGTCATTAAAGCAGGCAACGTATTACTACTAAAAGAGAAGTGCGCCAGAAAACCATTCGTTACTTTTGTACCTCTACCAGTGCCTCATAGTTTCTACGGTAACAACTATGCAGACAAAGTAGTTGCTACTCAAAATGCTAGGACTATATTGACTAGGTCTATCTTAGACCACGCCATGATTACTAATAATCCACGTTACACAGTAGTCAAAGGCGGCCTTACTAATCCTCGTGAGCTGATTGATAACCGGGTAGGCGGTATTGTTAACGTGAGTCGTGCAGATGCCATTGCACCCATGATGCAAGCCCCTCTGAACCCCTTTATCTTTAACACGATACAGATGTTAGACGAAGACAAAGAAGACACTACAGGCGTGTCTAAGATGTCTCAGGGCCTTAACAAAGATGCTCTTAGCAAGCAAAACTCAGCTGCAATGGTTGAGCAACTTGCGACCATGTCTCAGCAGAGACAAAAGATAATCGCTCGTAACTTTGCTACTCAGTTTGTTAAGCCTTTGTTTCAAGAAGTTTATCAGCTTGTCTGTGAGAATGAGCAACAGGAACGCATTGTCGAGTTGTCTGGCAAGTATGTCCCTTGTAATCCACGCGATTGGAAAGAGAAGCGCGATGTTGTCATCGAGTTAAACCTTGGCTATGGAGAGCAAGAGAAAGAGTCTCAGAAGTACCTGGCACTTCATGCAATGATGACTAATGACCCTAACCTATCAAAGATGTACCAAGCACCTAACCAGTATGCTTTAGCATCAAAGATTATGGAGCTGACAGGTATTAAAGAAGTCAGTGCCTACCTTACTAATCCTGAGAATCTACCACCTGAGCAACCAGACCCTGCAGAAGAAATGCAGATGCAAATGGCACAGAAGCAGCTTGAGATACAAGAGCGGCAGACGGCCATGGCAGAAACTAAGGCTCAGGTAGAAGCACAGATTAGTCAAATGAAGCTAGAGCTTGAAAGAGCAAAAGCTGAGAACCAACACGCTATACAGTCTGACAACCTTGACCTCAAGGAAGAGCAGCTGAAGCACAAGAAGTTAATCGCTGCAGCGGAGCTACTACTGGCTCAACAAGCTGAGGAGATTACTGCCATTGCATCACCTAATGGTTAATGCATTGACCTTAAACCTATGTTCTTAAAGGAGAGCAAAAATGACTGAAGAAGAACTAACTGTACTTGGTAATGACGCGGAAACTCTACTTGCAACAGAGTCATTCACAAGAACTATAAATCTTATGGTGGACTCTACTGTCCAATCATTCTTAGCTTCTGCACCTGATGAGGCAGACAAAAGAATTGAAGCCTATGCACACTATCGTGCTGTGGTAGACATTGTGAATACTTTGCGTCAGCAAGTCGAAGTGCGTGACCAAATCGATGCCAAGGTAAACGAAACTAATGATGAAGAAGAAGTAATAACTGAAGAGGAATAAGACCATGCCTAACGGTAACGTCAATAGCAATTCCATTTCTGAAGCAGCACTGACATTAGACGATGCTGCAGAAGCCATACTTGGAAATTGGGAGGACCCGGAAACGGTATCCGAAGAAAAACAAGAGGCAACAGATGAAACTACAAGTGAGACTGAAGTAGAAGATTCTGTCGAAACTGAAGATGAAACTGAAGACCTAGAGTACGAAGAGGACGATGAGGACCCTGAAGAGGACGAGTCTGAAGACACTGAAGATGACCAGGAAGAAGTAGAAGAACAAGACGAAGACAGTGAAGAAGCTGAAGTCGTTGCGTTTGATGATGATACCCTGGTAGAAATTAGTGTTGATGGTGAGTCTAAGCAGGCATCTATCAAAGACCTTAAAAGATTGTATGGTCAAGAAGCGTCTTTAACTAGAAAGTCTCAAGAAGCAGCATCACAACGCAAGATGGCTGATGAACAACTGCAAAAAGCTGATGCGTCATTACAAGCAATGATTAGTCGAGCCCAAGAACGGTTCAAACCTTACTCTGAAGTAGACATGCTAGTTGCGTCTAAAAACATGAGTGCTGAGGATTTTACTCAACTTAGAGCAGAAGCTAAACAAGCCGAAGATGACCTCAAGTTCCTAACTGAAGAGGCCGATGGTTTCTACGGATACGTTAAACAACAGCAGTCCCAAGCTATGCAAGAACAAGCGAAGGAATGTGTCAAAGTTCTGCAGAGAGAAATCCCTGACTGGAACAATGCGATGTATAACGACATCCGTCAGTACGCCATTACTAACGGTTTACCTGAAGAAGCCGTCAATCAATATGTAGATCCTAATGTCATTATGTTACTGAATAAGGCTCGCATGTTTGACCAAACTACTAAGGTAGCCACCGTAAAAAAAGCCAAAGCAGCGAAAAAAGTCCTACGAACTAAGAAGGCACCACCGTCTAAAACTGACATTAAGCGTGAACGTCAGCAGAAAAATGTGGACCGCCTAAGAAGTAACAGTAGTGACTTGGATAACATTGCAGATGTCATTATGTCTAATTGGGAATGATGCTAACTAATCTCAATTTTTTATAAAGGTAATTAACAATGACTATGCTTTCAAGCTATGCAACCGTGGGGTTGGCTGAAGACGTTTCGCAAACCATTGCAAACATTTCGCCTAAACAGATTGGGCCGCTATAGAGTAATCTATAGTTGTAACTAGGAGAATTGCTGGAAAATCGTAGTAGCGTGGTAGCTGCCGACAATCAGCAGCCGAGCCTCATCATGAGGAAGGTTCAACGACTATCCCGAAAGGGAGTACACCCAAGTGGGTGGAAGCACCTAGCCCCTCTTTTATAGAGGGTGAAGATATAGTCTGACCAGCATAGAGATATGCTGCAGTCCTGAAGAGGGACGGAGTAGGAAATAACGAGCCTACTTGAACATAAGTGACATCCACACCATTTCAATCAATGATTAAGACTGAGAAAGTTTCAGCTCGTAACTTTGATTTTTTAGAGGACTCTATTAGGGCAGCCGGAGTCAATGCGCTTGTAGAAGGAGCTGATGCTTCAACTACAGCTATTGGTCAGCCTACTGTTCGTTCTAACGTCACTCAAATCATCGGTGAAGCATTTAAAGTTGCTGCTACTGTTGATGCGGTTAAGACTCATGGTAGAGCAAAAGAAACAGCGTTAAAAATGGTATGCGCTGTATAAATCATGTGAATTCAGGGGAAGCCTAAGTCGAAAGATATGGTAATCCTGAGCCAAGCCTCAATTCTTGAGGAAGGTGCAACGACTATTCCGTAAGGAAGTACACCCAAGTGGGTGGAAGCGCATGAGCCTGCAGTTAAAACAGGCGTAATATAGTCTCATCTTATGTCGAAAGCATAAGCAGTCTTAAGGATAAAGACGGTTCAAGAGTAACGACCTTGAGCGAAGATTGGTCAAATGATGCCTTGGCCAAAACTTTAAAAGCAATCAAGCTCGATGTAGAAAAGGCTATGGTTGGAGTAGACCAAGCAGCGGTTAACACTAACGCTTCTACTGCTCGTAAGATGGCTTCTGTTTCACAGCAGATTTCTACTACTGTAGATGCAGGTTCCAATTCAACTGACGCGCTTACAGAGGCCAAGTTGATTGAGCTGCACCAGACCTGTTATACCAATGGTTCTGAGCCAACAGTGCTTATGATTAAGCCAGCTGATGCAACTATCGTTGCCGGGTTCGCTACAGCCACTGGTCGTAATCGTGAAATTGATGCAAAGACATTGGTTAATGTTATTGACGTAATACTTACTCCATTCGGAGAGTTACGAACTGTCATCAACAGAAATCAATTGTCAACTCATGCATTCTTGGTTGACCCATCCATGTTTAAGCAGTGTGTACTGCGTCCGTTTACTCGTACTTTACTTGCGAAAAATGGCGATGCAGATACCCATTTCGTAGTGGGTGAGATTTCAAATAAGCATGTGAACTATTCCGATTCTGGAATGATTACTGGCCTGTCTTAAGTTTTATAGATAGCTAGTAACTGTAGTACTTGCAGTGGGGCCTGGGTATCCAGGTTCCGCTCTCCTTACTGGAGCTTAGGTCCCATCTGCATTTTACTTATTAAAAGGAGAAGCCATGTCTACTATAGACACAAAAACCACCATGCACGATGTGCAGACAGGAGTCCTCCGGGACAACGATGATAGAAACTTTACTATCAAGCAAACACAACACATTCCTCAGAGTTTTCTAGATACGCTTAAGAGACAAAAAGAAAGCTCCTTAGACTTCAAAGAGAAAGACTACATGACTGTTGCATCAGTCCCTGTGTCTGTCCATGAGAAGTGGCTACGCGAAGGTTTCGACATGCTGAAGGAGCCTGCATTCAAAATAGTTGCCAGGTTAAAACAAGAGAACCTGGACGCATTCCTAACAACTAAAAAGAAGGTATAACCTATGAACAAGGGTAGTCTAAGAACCCAATTTAAAGCTGTATTAAACCGCAGCGATATCACTGATACCCTTGCTGATACCTTCATTGACCAAGGCATTACTAGAATCCAAAGGACTCTAAGAATACCTTCAATGGAAGCCAAGCACACTTACAATATCTCTACGTCTATCACAAGCATTGTACTGCCGTCTAACTTCTTAGAAGCAATTGACCTCTACTATGACAATAGGACCTTGGTAAGGATTCCTATGGCTGAAATGCAGGACCTAAAGAAAGCAGGTACACAAGGCAGTCCTTACTATTTTACTAGGGAAGGCTCTACCTTCTTGGTTAGTCCATACCCAAGCAGCGGTAGTCTCACTCTTAACTACTATGCTCAGTTTGTCGATATGGTTTCTGATACTGATGAGAATGCATTAGCTGCTATTGCTCCAGACTTAATCATTTATGCAGCTCTAACTTATGCATCTGACTATTACTTAGACGAGAGGTCTCCAGTGTTTGAAAGTAAATACCAAGCATTCCTCGATGAGATACAAGTACAGGCAGATGACCAAGAGTTAGCCGGGTCTCTCCAAAGCATAAGACCAGCGTATACACTCTAACAACAAAGGAGCTTATCTATGGCTAAATCAAGTTTCTTTAGTACTACTGGTATTACTGCAACTAATACTAACGTAATCGAATCATCAGTTATCTCTGCTGCCAATAGTGCAGAACTTGCAGCAAGTGCATTTGATTCATTAGACGATAGGTATCTAGGTAACAAGTCATCTAATCCAACTGTAGATAACGATGGTGAGCCCTTAGTTGTTGGTACGCTTTATTACAACACTGTGTCTAATCAAATCTTAGTCTACAAAGACGTTGGTTGGCAAAACCTTACAGCAGCAGGTTCACTACAGGTCTCACAGAATCTTGCTGACCTTTCCAACACAGAAACCGCAAGAAGCAACTTGTCTCTAGGAGACTCTACTCAAGACACCTATTACATCAAGTCCAGAGCCTCCTCTGGTACAGCTATAAAAGTCGAAGGCACTATTGAGGCTTCAGGTAGCATGGATGCAACGGCTTACAAACGAAGTGGGACAACTTTTTTAGATCCTACAGGCTCACTCACTAACGTCACTCTAGACGCAGGAAACTTTTAATAACTTATACAACAACACCAAATGAGGCTCTCCCCCCATGGCACAAACAATCAAAATCAAAAGAAGTACAGGCTCCTCTGCACCTTCAACACTTGCAAATGGTGAGTTGGCCTATCTAAATAACTCTACAACTAAAAAGCTCTACATAGGCCGTCCTGGAGGGGGCACTGGTGACATAGATATTATCGGTGGTAAGTATTACACAGATGTTATCGATGCAAGAACAGCAAACTCTGAAGCCGCTGTTGCAACGACTACTACATCTGGCAGGACATACAAGGTACAAAAAGACAGCAATGACCATTCTGTTGTAAACGTTCCTTGGGTTGATACTAACGATGTATACACTTTACCTCTAGCTTCAAGTAGTACTAGAGGCGGTGTAAAAATTGGCTACACAGAGAGTGGTAATAATTATCCTGTTGAGCTTAGTTCTGAGAAGATGTATGTCAATGTTCCTTGGACTGACACCAGTGGTGACAACAAGTTACCGCTTGCTGGTGGAACCTTAACTGGAGATATATCTTTTGGTGATAACGTAAGAATTAAAATGGGCGCTCAATCTGGCGGTGACTTAAATATCTACCATGATGGTACTAATTCAGTTATCCAAGATAGAGGTACAGGAAACTTACAGTTACTTGCTAATGATTTAGAAGTAAAAAATTCTCAAGGTAACACTTTTTTCCAAACGCATAGTGACGGAGAAACAACTTTTAGCGCTGGTTCATCAGAGATTTTAAAACTCTTGGTCGGTAGCGATAGCGCAGTAAGAGCCGATACTAATATACGAATTAACAGTTTAAATGGTAAGTTCCAAACAGGGGGAGTTGCTGTTGCTAATAGTGGAAACGGAGCAGAGTACTGCTTTGAAATGTTTGGCTCTACTAATAGTTCAGCTACAGATCACCACGGTAATGTTAAAGTTAAAGGTGGTGGAGATTTAAAACTTACTACTGACAGCACTTCTAAAACTCAAGTTACCGCTGGTAAGTTTCAGTTAGCTAGTGGTACAGACATCAA
>Ga0181410_1000098_pt1 | contig 33860 bp, 26 predicted proteins | sample 33SPOviralmetaG_FD_130112 | JGI IMG/M metagenome (GOLD analysis project Ga0181410, IMG submission 130112) | Marine viral communities from the oligotrophic San Pedro Time Series (SPOT) site, San Pedro Channel, CA, USA - 33 SPOT_SRF_2012-06-20 | ecosystem: Environmental > Aquatic > Marine > Strait...
ATTACTAAGGACAATCACAATAAGGTCACCATATTTAATACAAACAAGGGTGAGTATTACGAAGAGATAAGTGATGACGAGTATGACATATTCAAAGAAGGAGGTTGGCTTTGTGGAATATATACACTATCTTTGTCAAGCTACAAAAGAAAGCTTGATGGAATCAAGAGGCGAATTACCGATGAGGTAAACGGAAGGAGACGCAAGAAGGTTCTTGTATCTCTGAAGCAAGAGAGAGATTTATTCTCAAGTAAATATTTTAAGGTGAATCAATTATTAATTAAATCAAATCAAGATGGCAAACGCTAAAAAGAAATCAGTGTTCGAGACACTGAACGCAATCAACGTCAATGGACGTACAGAAAATAAGAACGGACTCACATACCTATCGTGGGCTTGGGCTTGGGCAACCGCAAAGGAACACTATCCCGAGGCAACATACACAATCTATGAGGATGCAGATGGATTGTTCTATCACCGAGACCACCGCTCTGCGTGGGTAAAGACCGGTGTTACAATCGGGGGTATCGAACACATCGAGTACCTACCCGTAATGGACTTCCGTAACAACTCAATACCCCTTGAAAAGATTCAGTCTACAGACGTGAACAAGGCAATACAACGTAGCCTTACCAAGGCACTTGCTCGTCACGGTCTAGGTCTGTATGTATATGCAGGTGAAGACCTACCCTCAGTAGAGAAGGAACAACCAAAGACAGAGACAACGGTTGAGGTAAAGGGGATACCCGATGACAAGATGATGGATATGCTTAAGTATGTAGCAGAGAACAAGGAGCTAGGTCTCCGTCAGTTGGTTGCTAACATTGAGCAGAAGTACCACGTCACCGCAACACAAGAGAAGGAGATTGCTAAGGTATTAAAGTCTAAGTAATGAGTGAGGTTATAGAACTACTCCGTGATGACAAAGAGTATTACGGAGGGGTAGGTAAGCAGTACCTATCCAACTCAGACATTGGAACACTGCTAAAGACTCCCGAACAATTCGGTGTCTCACGTCCCGACAACAAGAACTTTGCAGAGGGTAGATACTTTCACCAACTAATCCTTGAGCCCGAGAAGGCAGAGAATGTAGTGTGGGTAGACGCTGCATCTCGTAACACAAAGGCATACAAGGAGTTCATTGCTAACAGTGAACTTGAGGTAGCACTACTACGCACAGAGAAAGATACCATTGATGCATTGGTTAAGAAGATGCTAGGAAACATTGACTTCTTTGAATTAATTCGTGCCGAGGGCAATATATATGAGCAACCAAACGTTATGCAGTATGAGTCCACAGATACTAAATGGAAAGGTAAGGCAGACATCGTTGGAAAAGATTATGTCATAGACCTTAAGACCACATCAAACATTGATGACTTTAAGTGGAACGCAAGGAAGTACAACTACGATAGTCAAGCCTACATATACCAAACACTATTCGGTAAACCGATGATGTTCTTGGTGATTGAGAAGCAGTCGGGTAGGATGGGTATGTTCACCGGTGGAGATGAGTTCTATCAGAGAGGTAGAGACAAGATGCATAAGGCGATAGAGGTATACCATAAGTTCTTTGGTGACAACCCCGAGTTAGATATAAAGAACTACTACGTAGAGCAAGAGATATAACACAGATACCTATAACACAATGTCTCCAATGTATTGTGTGTTGGGTTTTATTTTAATCATTGGAACAAAACAATTTATAATATGTCACAAGACGAAAAAGTTTTTGCAAACGGATTCTCCTTCAAGAGAAGAGAGAACGCCCCCGAATTTGTAGTGGGTAGATTATCACTAAAGGTTGACGATGCTATGGCATTTGTCAAAGAGCATATGAGTGATGGTTGGATTAACCTAAATGTAAACCAAGCACGTAGTGGAAACTACTACGTTGAGTTGGATACCTACAAGCCTAAGGAAGAGGTCACTGCTCCCAAGAAAGCAGAGTCAGATGGCCTACCGTTCTAATCCTTTTTTGATTGGTTCAGATTAGGGGAGGAGACTCCCCTTTTTTATCCAATCTAGTGTGTCGAATGTCAAGAATTGTATCTCCTATATAGACTATATATATTTTACTACTCTTTTATTTTTTTATACCTAGGATAGATAAATAAAATCGACATTATCGACACTAACTCTGATAATCAGAGACTTAACATTTAATTATCGACATCAAAACGACACTAAGATGACATCAAACATCACAATATTTAAAAACATAAAGGATACAGACACCCCATTCTACAGACCAATAGATAAAATCCTTGAGAGAATCAAGGATGGCTCATCGAAGGACCTAGTAAAGAGTATCCGTTCAGAGAAGAACAAGGGTGAACGTAATGAACTAAAGAAGAGACTACCCGCAGTATGTTTCAGTGGTACATTCAACAAGAGGAACGACTCCTCCATCATTGAGCACAGTGGATTCATATGCCTAGACTTCGATGGCTACGAGAAGCAGAAGCAACTGCTACAAGACAAGGAGGCAATCAGTAAGGACAAGCACGTTTACTCAGTGTTTATATCTCCATCGGGGAACGGACTAAAGGTGCTAGTAAAGATACCTCAAGAGATTGAGAACCACGTAAGCTACTTCAACTCACTAGAGAACCACTTTGATTCTCAGTATTTTGATAAGACGTGTAAGAACTTATCTCGTGTATGCTACGAGTCATATGACCCACTGATATATGTAAACGAGAACTCAAGCATATGGGATAAGGTTGAGGAGGTAGAGTACAAGGAGGTTATACAACATCAAGATGCACCTACTATACCTATCACTGACGAGAACAAGGTGGTAGATATACTTGTAAAGTGGTGGACAAAGAAGTACCCAATGGTAGAGGGACAACGTAATCAGAACGTGTTCATCCTAGCGATGGCATTCAATGACTATGGAATCAACAAGAGCCTAGCGGGGTATGTACTCAATCAGTTTGAGACAAAGGACTTCTCTCTATCAGAGATATCAAGGACTATTGACTCGGCATATAGCAACACGCATAACTTCGGCACCAAGTATTACGAGGACGAGGATGCCATCAATAACATCAAGCAGAGTTTAAGGAGGGGTGTTTCAAAAAAGGAGGTACGCCATCAGTTAGAGGAGTCAGACTTGGATGGTGCAACAATAGACTCCGTACTCAATAGGGTAGAGGAAGACAATACCAAGCAGATATTTTGGTCAAAGAACGATAAGGGAACAATAAAGATTGTTCATATACTATTCAAGGACTTCTTAGAAGACAATGGGTTCTACAAGTATTGTCCCGAGGGTAGCAAGAATTATGTGTTCGTTAAGGTTACCAACAACCTCATCGACCACACATCAGAGAAGGAGATAAAGGACTTCGTTCTGCAACACGTTATAGACCTAGACGATATGTCTATATACAACTACTTCGCAGACCAAACGAGACTGTTTCGTGAGGAGTTCTTAACACTGCTATCTACGATTGACATATACTTCATTGAGGATACCAAGGATACAGCATACATATACTACAAGAACTGTGCGGTTAGTATTACAAAGGGAGAGGTTACACCTATAGACTACTTGGACTTAGGCGGATACGTTTGGAAGGACCACGTTATAGATAGGAACTTTAAGATATGTGATGGGAGCGACAGTGTATATAGAAAGTTTATATCAAACATCTGTAGCGGAAACTCTAAGCGTGTGCTATCTATGGAGTCAACGATAGGGTTTATGCTACACGCACACAAGAACCTATCGTACTGCCCCGCAGTGATACTAAATGACGAGGTGATAAGTGATAACCCCGAGGGTGGTACCGGCAAGGGAATCTTTATGAATGCCTTGGCTCAGATGAAGAAGGTGGTAACCATTGATGGTAAGTCATTCACATTCGAGCGGTCATTTGCATACCAACTTGTGAGTGCAGATACACAGATACTTGTCTTTGATGATGTCAAGAAACACTTTGACTTCGAAAGGTTGTTCAGTGTTGTTACCGAGGGGTTGACATTGGAGAAGAAGAACAAGGATGCTATTAAGATACCCTTCAGTAAGTCACCCAAGATTGCTATCACTACCAACTACGCAATCAAGGGGGCGGGTAATAGCTTTGCGAGACGTAAGTGGGAGCTTGAGCTACACCAATACTACAGTAAGAACTATACACCATTGGATGAGTTTGGTAAGCTAATGTTCGGTGATTGGAACGATGAGGAGTGGTGCTTCTTTGACAATTATATGATAGGTTGCTTACAGATGTATCTAAACAAGGGACTACAGAAGAGTGTGTTCGTGAACCTAAAGATTCGACAGCTATCTGCCGAGACAACCCACGACTTCATTGAGTGGTGTGGATTGATAGAGGGACAGCAGTCTAACAGAAATCTGCAGCCGGGTATAAAGCTATACAAGCAGGACCTATACTTTGATTTCGTGCAGGAGTATCCTGACTATGGACCGAAGGCAAAGATGACAATCTCAAGGACAAAGTTCTACCAATGGTTGGTGTCATACGCAATGTTCAAGGAGGGTGTCAAGCCCGAGGAGGGCAGAGACGCTCAGGGTAGATGGATAATAATCAAGATGGCTCCGAAGGTAGAGCCACAACAAAAGTTAATATGAGTCAAAGGGAGGACTCTAAATCTCCCAACAATTTAAATCAAATACAATGAAACAATTAATTTTATGTTTATCAGTAATGCTATCATCAATAGTACATTCACAATGGGACATAGGTGACTATGTAGATGAGAACGGAATAAAAACGGGGGATATATTTTTATATCAAGATGTTGAAGGTAAATTTAGCAAGGGAATAAAGAAAAAAAAACCGTGCAGTTATTTTTTAGAACACGACCTGTTAGATAAAACATTTTCAATTACTATTTACCCCTTTAATAAATCAGAAGAAGAAGAGTGGAAGTATGAAACATTCCAATGGACAATTATTAAAAATCCATCAGGGGGACTATCTACCGTTGAAGTATTTTGTATAGATGGGATAATGTATTTTGAAGGCATTGAGTATGAACAGTTTATGAATGCAACTAAACAAGAAGGAACATATACTGTAACATTAACACATACGCTTAATAAAACTAATTACGAATTTACTTTTAATAAATAAACAAAATGGATAATCAAATTTTCGCACACTATAGGGAGTTAAAAAGGAAAGAGCAAGAGTCAATACAGCTACTGATAAGGCTAGGATATGTCATTGGAGACAGAGAGGCAATCAATGAAACGGTACTGCTTATCAAAAGCAGAAAGGTAGACCTTATTGAGGGGGTTGATTCAATTGTAAAGGAACTAAACCAACGCACAGAAGATGATTCAGTTTAGAGATTATCAGAATGACATCATAAGCAAAGGTACGGAGGTCATAAGAGACTATGGCTTCCTATACCTAGCGATGGAGGTGCGTACCGGTAAGACACTCACGAGCTTAGGAATTTGTGAACAACTGAATATTGAAAACGTTTTGTTCCTCACAAAGAAGAAGGCCATCAGCTCCATCAATGATGACTATACAAACCTATGTCCTGTTAATTTTGCTCTATTTACAATCAACTACGAGTCCATACACAAGATACCTAATGTCAAATGGGATGTCATCATATGTGACGAGTCACACTCAATGGGTGCCTTCCCCAAGCCAAGCAATAGAGCTAAGGCAGTGAGACAACTGATAGCTAAGAACGACCCATATGTCATACTACTATCAGGGACACCAACACCCGAGTCGTACTCACAGATGTACCATCAGGTGTATGGCATACGCAACAATCCATTCAATAGATACCCAAGCTTCTATAAGTTTGCACACGATTGGGTGAACGTAAAGCAGAAGAAGATTAATGGTAACCTCATCAATGACTACTCAGGTGGAAGGAAAGACATTCTAAACGCTATGAAGAAGCACACTATAAACTTCTCTCAGAAGGACGCAGGTTTCAAAGTGGATACAAGGGAACATATACTCAGAGTAAAGCTCAGAGAAGAGACGTATAGGCTTGCTAAAAGGCTTGATAGAGACCTAGTGGTAGAGGGTAGTGATGAGGTGATACTTGCAGACACACCGGTTAAGTTGATGTCAAAGCTACATCAGATATACTCAGGCACCATAAAGTTTGAGAGCGGAAAGTCAATGGTACTAGACCACACAAAGGCTGAGTACATACGTGATAGGTTCAAGGGACAGAAGATAGGCATCTTCTATAAGTTTAAGGAAGAGCTGACAGCACTGAAGGACACCTTTGGTAAGGAGCTACTGACAACAGAGCTTGAAGAGTTTAATACCACAGACAAGAGTATAGCACTACAGATAGTGTCGGGGCGTGAAGGCATATCGCTACGTCAGGCAGACGCACTTGTGTACTACAACATTGACTTCAGTGCTACCTCATATTGGCAGAGTCGAGACCGGATGACAACAAAGGATAGGCTTGAGAGCGATGTTTATTGGGTGTTCAGTGAGGGAGGAATTGAGGATGATATATATAAGGCAGTGTCCAAGAAGAAGACGTATACGGTTAATTATTTTAAAAAGGAATTCGTACATTTGTATGGATGACTGAACAACAAATTCAATCAAAAAGAATCAAGGAACTAGAATCTCAGGGCTACTATGTTATCAAGCTTGTAAAGACAAACAAGAATGGAATACCTGACCTAATAGCCATACCACCGAACTCAAATGTCTTGTTCAGCGAAATCAAAAGACCCTCGGGGAAGGTGTCTAAGTTACAGGAATATAGACTAAAGGAGCTAGAGGATTATGGATTCAATACGGAAATATATAGAGGCTGAACAGATATACTACGACATAGATGCAGAGGTTATACTAGAGCTATCAAAGCTAGATTATAAATACTCAGAGGAAATTATCCTTCAGATAGATTACTTCGAACCTTGTCTAAAAAAACAAAACCACTTCTCTCAATGGGTTGGTGGTGTAGTAAAGCACGATTCACCATTATTTTTTGAGGTTGAATACTTGAAGGAACAAGAGGGTGTGACCACATTCTTATCTGTAAATGAAATAAACTGTGATGAATATCTAGACTATATAAATTCAAATAAGATACTAACAAAGTGTGATAATGAAGAGGAGACCCAAGTAAGGTTTGAAACATTAAACCTTTCCCTTAATATATTACCGGACTAAAATGAAATCAAATGCAACAAAACAAAAAACTAGAGAGCCTATTAATTACAATAGTAAACAGTAGATTTGGTGTAGACATAAGAAAGAGAGACAGAAGGCGTGTGGTAATAGACGCTAGATGCATATACTTTAAGATACTTTTTGACTTTGATTATACCAAGAATGATATAGCGGCATCACTTAATATGCATCACGCTACGGTAATACACAGCCTAAAGATGGTGCCTGTGTATATGCATCAAGACACTATACTTAAGCACAAGTACAAGCAATGTTACGAGGATTTTAATATTGAGGTTAATGAGTTCTATAAACAAAATGAAAGCGTTTCTTTTAATGACGAAGACATATGGTATAATGAGGTGCTAAGTTTAAAAATAAAGAACGAAGCTTTGAAAAAAGAAATAAAATCTTTACATTCGACAATCAAAGAGTACGGAGAGTATGCACCTCTACTTAAAATAATAAAAGGCAGGGTTCATAAATACAACGTACACGAGTTTAGTAAGAAGTTAAACACCATAGCTAATGGAATATAAAAATAAACGATAGGCTATGTCAATACCATCCATTGACATCGAGAGGCTTACACATATCAACCACGTTATGTGTCAGCTTCACGACCATATGGATAACATATATGAACACCTAATAGACAGAGAGATATCAGATTGTATAGGTGAGCTAGACGAGAGCATATTAAAGCTACAAGATTTAAAGCAGTCTTTAACTGATGGAGTGTAAGACCTGTATAAAATGTAAAAAAAGCAAACCGATAAATGAGTATTGGTCAGCAGGAATAAAGAACGGAAAGAAACACCTAAGAAGAACCTGTATTGAGTGTTACAGAAGTGTAAAGATTAGATACAAGAAGAAGAAAAATAATTGGTACAGAGATATTAAAAATAATCTTGCGTGCGAGAAGTGTGGATACTCAAAGCTTACTCACCCATCATTTAGCTCACGGGCATTAGAGTTTCACCACGATAAAGATGATAAGTTGTTTAGTGTATCCGATGCTATCCACTATGGGTATGGAAGAAAAAGAATTGTAGAAGAAATAAAAAAATGCACAGTGCTATGTTCACGTTGTCACGCAGAAGAACACGATAAATTAAATTAAATATGGCAAACAATATATTAAAACAGATAACAGAAGACTTCCCCGATGAAACATTCTTATACCCTACCGGATATGAGGACTGTGTTGTAGGGCTTGACTATCAAAGCAACGTGTTGGTAATGGATGCCAACAAGATAATAGACAAGCTGATTACTGAGGATGAGATGAGTGAGCTAGATGCTCAGGAACATTTTGATTACAACATTGCCGGGAGTAAGGGAGAGGGATTCCCTATATATATCTACATCCCCACTTTCTAATGAGGTTTGAGTCCGAGAAAGATTTAAAGAGAGAACGCAAGGCCATTGAGACATTTGTGAATGTATTTGGTGGCTCCTTTAAGAAGCTTGGACCTAACGATGTAGACTACAAAGTATTTGATAAAGAGAATAGCTTAGTCGCTTACGCTGAGGTGAAGGGTAGACTGCGTGTGTTATCACAGGCATACCCTTTACCGATAGCGATACGTAAGTTGGTAAAGCTATGCGACAAGAGATTGAATCCTGTGATGATATGGGCCTGCGATGACGGTATCATCTATGCCAAGGTTAAAGATATCTATGGTGACATCAGGTGGGGTGGTAGGAAACCACGTAAAGGTGCGGTCAATGACGAGGAGCTGATGGCCTACTACGACAAGCAGAGAGCCTTCAAGTACATCAGGTATTCTTAGATGACTTTCTCTTTCTCCTGTTCTTCTTACTAAGCTTTGACTTCTTGAAGCCATCGGTAGCATAGTATAACTTCACCTGCTTATCGGTAAACACCTTTCCACTAGGGCTAACATTCTTATTATTTCCTATCTTTCTAAACGGCATATCTTATCTCTTAGGTCTTGACTTTCTCTTAGGTTTTGAGCTTTTTCCTGATGATTTTTTCTTCTTACCTACGTCCTTATACATTTCATCTAACAACTCGTTTCTAATGTCCTTGTAGAATGGAACAAATCCTGAGTGACCACCAATCTCAAGAAGTAAACGGTATTCTTCTAACTCATCTTTACGCTTACCCTCCTCGGTAGTTTTTGGCTCTTCAAGTAGCACTTTATTAACACCAAATGCGAATGTCTTTGCTAGTGGGCTCAAGGGCCCTAAGAAGTTAGGAGCTATATCTGATAATACATTAACGGGTCTATATGCTAATACCTCTTTAGGTTTAGAACTCATTATTGTAAACGACTCTTCACCTGTCTCCTCATCCTTTTTCTTTCCAATTAACATTTGAGATGGATTAAATTGAACCGAGTTTTTGTATGGATTGTATTCTCCTTCTCTAATACCTAGGTCCTCACCGTATATTTTATTTACAGACTCTACACCTACAGCAATCGCTGCTTTTACTGCAGCACCAAAGTCTCTACCTAAAAGCAAGCCTGTAAAGGTATTCCAAAAAGACCTAGACACTCTTGTTTCTAGACTGTCTTCTTCCTTGTCATCGTCTCCTCCAAAGAATAAAGAGAAACCATAACTCATAAGGACATTATACATCATCATCCTTAGAGATACCGCACCCATAAGAAGTAATCCACTTGCTTTTTGTTCTTTAGTCTTGCCCTGCATTGCAGTATACCATCCCCTCCTAAACGCATTGAACTCAAATAATAAAAAGTTCTGCATAAATGTATTGAAGTTCTTGTAAGCTGCGGCAGCATAAGTATCAGAATTTCTTTTAGTGTTTTTTAATATACCCATTAAAGGATTATTAGTAGAGCCCATCAACACAGAGTTATCGTCTGCCTTTCTTTTAGCCTCTCTTATTTCCTTTTTATATTTAGACATATACTCAGCGTCATTTTCTGCAATCTTGTTAAAGTCTACCTGTGTTTCTTTGTCAATGTATTCTTTTATCTGTTTATCAGTAGCCCCTTCCTTTCGCATCTTTGCAGTCTCCATTATCAAGTCCTTTCTATTTTTAACTTGAGCGGTAAACTCTCTAGAAAAAGAACCAAACCATATAGGACGCATCATTACTTTATCAGGTCCTGACAGCATAGTATCTGCTACAGCTTCCACACCTTTAGTAAGTCTACGAGGCCCTAAAGACATTGCTTGATTCAACTTATTAACTACAGGGTTCTTCATTTCGTTGGCAACAACACCCTTATTATTTGTAATAAGGTTAGGGTCTACATAGTTTCCTGACAACCCACTAGGATATACCCTTGTTGTCTGTTTACTATCTACGTTATTCATAACCTCAGCACCCATTGAACCTAAAGCAACATCTAGATGTCTTACGCCTTGAGAAAAATCTCTTGGGTTGTTTATAGCAAATGAAAGGTTGGATAAAAACTCCACACCTACTCTACCTGAGTGAGCGAGAATACCTCTATAAGCGTTCTTGGTGAGAACCTGAATACCTTTACCAAATAAACTATAATCTGCTGCGAAGTTCACCTGTAAAGCATCTCTTATAGCTTGATTATACCCGTCTTTAATACCCTTAAATATTTGTCTTTGTTGACCCTTCTTGTCAAGCTTATCGCTCATTTTATTTAAGGTCTTATTAGCTGTTCGTAAAGGAGATGTAAGGTGGTAGTCCATCAATGTCATCTTAGCTGCCCTCTTGGTAGCTGATACAACATCAAAGTTTATTGCCTTCGCCCCCGTAGTTCTGTCTATAAGGTTCTTTGCTTTAGTAGATGGCTTAGTGTTTAATGCAAACATATCTGTCATCTTAGATAGGTCTTCAAACGCTGAGCCTGCTGCAATATTATCAGTACCCTCACTAAGAACCTGTTGGTGAACGTAGTTGTTTAATGGGTCTATTGCCTGCCCTCGTATGACAGCAGCAGTAAATACAGCCTTATCAGTTTGAGATGAATTAAATTGCTTTATAGCCTTGAGCATTTTTTTCTCAGCAGTGCTAAAGCTTTTCATAAGTTTGTTCAAATCTATTTGTCCATCTGTAGAGAAGCCTTCTTTAATTTTTCGAAGAGCCTTTGCATTTCTTTCTTGATTTGTTTCTTCAAGCTTCTCTATTGTAGCATCTAATACCTCTGATGCAGGGTTAACTTGATTACTGTTAGGGTTAGATTCAAACTCCTCCTGAACCATATAGGCCATCTGCTTAAATTTAGAGAACGTAACATCGTTTCCGTCACTTTTAAAGTGTTTAATTATAAGTCTCTCTGCCTTGTCAATTTCATCATAAGCCTTGTTTAGTTCTGTATTATATTTTGAAAACGCTTCAGCAGGCTTCTCCATTACAGAGTTAAATATCTTCTTGCTAGTAGCATCACCTAGTACGGTATCTAAAAAGTATAAAGGGTTTCGTTCTAGTAACTTATAAAATGTATTCTTGTCTTTACCTTTCCTAGTTAAAGTTTTTAGTTTGGCTAATTCTTTTCCAACCTTTAAAGGGTTAGCATTTTTTATACCACCTGTTCCGATATCAGAATCATCTGAGGATTCAAGAGCTTCAATCATAAGCTTAGCATTATGAGTGAGGTGTCCATTGTTTATGTTGTCAATAACCTTGATAAGATTCTTTAGCTGAGGGTTGCTTAGCTCATTGATAGCCTCAGTCTTTATCATCTCAGATAAGTCTTCAGCTACCTGCTTACTCATTTTATCATCAATAGCCTGTGCGTTTATCTCTGAATCCTTTACCTCTTGGATAAGTTCCTTCTTCTCCTCCTCCATCTCCTTCTGCTTCTGCTCTTCGCTCTTACCTTCCTTCTCTTCTCTAGGGTTTATCTCCTTAGAGAACTTAGTCATAAGCTTGGACTCTTCTTTAGTGATGACCTTATCCTTAAGCATACGTTTAACGGTAGCGGCATACTCAACCTTACCATCCTCGGTAGTCTTCTTATCCTCAAATGAATTGAATCTTTCTGTAAGCTCACCCACTAATGAGTTCTGTGTATTTAGGGCATCATTAATATCAGCGATATCCCTCTTTAATTGGCTTGCTTCGGGTAGTGACAACTCAGTTTGTCTTGCACTAAAAGATGTTACAATCTTCTCATACTTATTGAACACATCTCCAATTGTGAAAAGATTGAACACATCGTCAGGAATAATAGATGGGTCAATACTGAATAGTGCTGTTAGCTCATAAGTCAATCCATCTTGACCGATACCAATCTTAGTTCTAATGTTCTTTTTAGCCTGCTCGATTTTAGATTTAATACCTACAATCTTTTGTGCGTATTCAGCATTACTAAATATCTTACGCATATAGTCTACAAAACCATCAATGGAGGACTGTCTTGAAAGGTTCACCCGGGTGAGCCTTGATATAACCGCTGATAGCTGTGCCGCTGATATCTTTCCTTTAGACGCTCTAGCTATTACCCTCACCTGTTTTAGAAGTTCTTCCTTAGCCTTCTTCTGTATTGCCTTGTCTGCTCTAGTGGTTGCTCGGTCATACTTCAGTAGTTCCTTCACTAGCTCAGCCTCCTGCTCGCTTATGTTTGTGATGTCCTTAACACTAGCGAATAGGCTCTTGATTGCAGAGCGTAGGTTCTTTCTGTTCACACGCTTGATAGTAGCCAATGCCTTCTTTCTATCGAAACCCTTGTCTTGCATCAGATATTCAATGATAACATTATCAGATATCTCCTTGGCTCTAGCTCTAGCAATCACCTTCTCAATGGCACCCTTCAGGTCAACACCTTTCTCTTTCATTGATGCCATAGCAGAGGTGCCACCCATAAATAAAATTTGGTCTTTTCTTGCTACATCTTCTGTGCTTTCTAAACTTTCTCTTCTTCTTTTTTCGGCTGACAAGAATAGTCTTGTTGTTACGTTTCTTGCTTCAACCTCACCTACAAGTCTTTCATATAAGGCGTAATTACCAAGCTTACTTAAATCTTCTCTAATAGGCTCGCTTATCTCATAAATCTCACCCAAAGCCTCATCAAACCCGCCATCTCTTTTGGCAATCTTCATCTTTCTACGTTGTATTTCAGTAAGACCACCCTTAAAAGTTTTAGGCACTATTTTTGTCTTGTCTCCAATTACCTCTCCCGGTCCTGAATATGCTTCACCAAAATAATAATCTTCTATCATTTGATTAAAGTCTGTATCTTCTGAAATCAACCCAAGAGAAACAAGGTTTTCTTTATGTTGCTCATCCACGAAATCTTCTACCTCTAAAAAATCTTTAGTAAACAAAGCGTCTAAAGATATGTCTATAATATCATCACTCACATAAACTTGTTCTATAACAAAACTCATAGCCCTAAGTATTTCATTATCAATGAGAAGCTGATTTTTCTCTTTCATTAATTCATCTACAATCTCAGGGTTTTCTAAAAAGGTTTGCTCATTACCACCTATAGCAAAGCCTTCCTTGAATTGTATATAATGCTGTAGTTCGTGAACTAAATCTTGAATAACTCTGTAATCATTCTTAACATTTATTTCTATACTGTTTGTTTCAGGGTAGAACCAAGAATTTTCTCTTCCTCCTTCTCTGACATCTATAGATATCTGTATGTTCTTTGCGTCAGGATAAGCTTCATAAAACTCCGGAGCATCATAAATATCTCCAAGTTTATATGTTCCATTCTCTACTTTTTCAAGCCTACCATCTTGTATCTCATATCTCCATTTTCCATCCTTTCCACGCTCCCAACCTGTTACTTCTTTTATTGCGGCAGAAGAAATTTTAAAACCTTTAATGCCTCCTTCCTTTTCTGCCAAATCTATTGCCTCTTGCTCAGCCTTAGCAAATACTAAGTCCTCTCGCACTTGTTGACTAAGCTGTGCATTCTCACCGATGATTTGAAGCTGTAGGGCATCACCCATCTCCTTGACCTCCGCACCCTCAAAGAGCTGCTCACCTGATAGCAGGTCAACACTTACAGCCTGCAGGAACTCGTTCAGTGATATGTTCTCTAGCTGTTCGGTACTCAACTTTGATATACCCGTAAGTTTTTTAATGAAACCATACAGGGTTTTAAGCCACTCCTTAAAGTTCTTCTTCTGTGCCGCCTTCACAAACGACTCACCCTTGTCACCAATGGCTGTAGCTAATGCCTCCTCCTGAACGTAGTCATTTATCTCCTGCTCATTAGAACCATCCTTTTTCATCTGCTTGATGACCTTCTGATACGCAGGATTGTTACGTACCTGAGTCTCATAGTCAGTATCCTTAATAAGGTCCATACCTTTCTTGTATAGCTCAGGGGCTGACTCCTTAGCCACGTTCATCCATATGTGACCAAACTCGTGTATCGGTGTGTTGAAGTTCTCAAGTGATGGGTTCAGGTATAGCTTCCCTTGGTACACTGCACCATATACCTTTTGATTTTTCTTTGTAAGCTGCTTTGTTCCTGTCTCCTTTAGTAATGTGTCAAACTCTTCCTGTGAGGTAAGCACCTCCACAGACGGGAAGGTTCTCTTAAGGACTGCTATAAACTTCTCATACGATGAAGCCGTAGGAGATTGTACCGTCCTAGATTTTGATGCCTTCATTGATGCGGAACGCATCTCATTAGACCTTGCTTCCTTACTTGTTATCTTTCTTCCTGACTTCTTTTTTACTAGACCCACTAACTTTACCTCAAGGTTTCTAGCTACATCCTTTAATATATTAAAGAATGGTGTAGTCTCTGTAAGTAGACCAACAGCCCTTCCTCTAATATATACAGGATAGTTAGGGTGTTCAGGTAGGCCCTCTTTCTTCTGCTGCTCAGGGGTAATCAGTGCCTCGTCCTTTGTCTTTTTAGTTATCTTATTTCCCGCCTTGTCAGTCACCTCAAGCACCATAGTCATAGCACCTGCAGGAAGGTCAGCAACAAACTGCTCAGCATTCATCTCTCTTAGCCCTTCTATAGTAATATTATTCTCTTGAAGCTTTACCCCAATACCTGTACCTGCCTTGACATCTCTAGATGGTACAACCTTCTTAAGTAGTGCTGCTCTCTCATCTACTCCAAGCTTCTTTAATCCTTTCATTGCCTGAGATAGTGTCTTAGAATTTTCAAACACCTCCTTTATTCTAACGAAGTCTTTAGCCTTACTCTTAAGTACGTTCTCCTTCATCAGCTCAAATGTAGCCTGCTTCTCAGACTTAGGTAAAGCATTGAGTAGGTCAATAAGGGTCTCTCCCATAATACTATTTGAGTCAATAGCAGATGGTGACATATTATATACCACACTATAGTCAGACCTTATAGCACCATTAATAATCCCTGACGCTGCTGTTTTGTTTATAGATGCCCAAGCAACTTTTCCTCTCAGTTTAGGTATCAATGGAAAGAATGGCCCACCCATTCGCTTCTTATCAACCTTAAGTTGGTCAGCCATAACTAGACTTATCTTCTTACCTACTAGGTCCTTGAGACCCATACGTTCTAAGCCTTCAATTAACTTACTGTTCTCCTTTACCTCGATTGTTATTATCTCAGCTCCCGGAGCAGGGTTCTCTGCAGTGAATGGGTCCTCTGATATCTCACCGTTGTTCTCTTGGATGACATCATCCAATAGCTTTTTAGCTTCCTTTAATAGCTTTGCTTTAGTCTTCTCAGAAGTAGCCTCAGCCTCAAGCTGAAACTGTGCACCCATATCAGTGAGCTTACCTTTCAGCTCCTTGACCTTAGCGTTCTTCTCCTTACGTGCCTTGCTCAGCTCATCCTTCTTCTTCTGACGTTCCTTATCCTTGGTCATCCTGTCAGTAACCCGGTCATCAATTGTCTTTATCTGCTCCTTAAGCTTAGCCTCCTTCTCCTTGAAGCTATCCTCAACCATCTTAATAGCACTACGTATACCATCAGCTGTGGTGGTAGGCATCTTAACCTCATCATTAATCTCCTTGAATCGTTTAGGATTCTTCTTGATTAGTTCCCTCTCAGCCTTTGTTAGATTACTGCTTACCTTCTCCTTGGCAGCCTTATCCATCTTCACCGCTATCGCACGAAGCTTAGCGTCAACACCTGTCTCCTTCTTTGGTGCTTCCTTCTTAGGAGCTTCTTTCTTTGCAGCTTCATCTACAAATCTAACCCTACCTTGAGCACTCATTAGTTTTGATACAAACTTCTCGGCCCCTGACTCTGTCTTGTATGTTTTTATTACAGGTTGATTAGTAGAGTTTGTGTAATCTATAACCTCATACAGTCCTGTATCAGGATTTGCAAAAACATAATAACTCCTATATTCTTTCTTAGGAGCCTCCTTCTTAGGTGCCTTCTTCTTCGGTGTCTCAACCTTTGTCTCAGTCTTTGGAGCTGCACGCATACCAAGGACCTCACGGAATAATGTCTCGTTTTCCTTCTTTATCTTTCTCTCAAAGTCTGTTATCTTCTCCTCAGTCTTACCATCAGCACGCATCTGTACCTTGGTGTTCAACCCAACAAGGATATCCTTAATCTCCTCATCAGACATCTCATTGTTATTGTATCTGTCCTGCTGTTCCTTTGTTACCTCAGGAACTTTACCATCATCAACCACCTCTTGCGTCTCAGCTACAGGTGCCTTCTCTGTGGTAGCCTCCCTAAGATTTCTATCCAACTCAGCAAGCTTCTCAGCTCTAGCCTTATCCTTAGCCTCCTGCTCATCTTCAGTAATAGGTGCTTCCTCAGTAGTCACCTCTTCCTCAGCTACAGGTGCCTCTTCTTCAAGGGCTCGAACCTCATCTAGCTGCTCCTGAGTAACATCCTCAGCAACATCCTCAGCTACAGGTGCTTCCTCAGTAGTCACCTCTTCTTTGGTGGCAGACTTTACAAACTCTTCAGTAAGTATATCTTGGTTTGACTTCTTAGCCTCACCCTTCTGTGCATTTGCAGATACCTCCTCGATACGTTCCTCAAGAACCTTTATCTGTCTCTGTTGCTCTCGTGTTGTAAATACACTCTTACCTTCAATCTTATCCTCTAGTATCTTCTTCTGACTTTCAAGTGCAAGTATCTGCTGTCTTGATTTCAAGTCAAACTCCTGAGGTATAGCACGGAGCTGACCGATAGTTATGTCGTAGTCCTGTACCTCTTTAGCTGCCTCCTCTTTTGTTTTTAATCCAAGCTCAACCTGCTCGGTAATTCTCATTGTCTGTGCCCTTCTGATTGCGGGGTCTAGCATTGCCTTCTCATATACCATAAAGGCTCCTATAGGAATCTCCGCTATAGTATTATTCTTACGTGCCTGTGAGATTGCAGGCATTGCTCCCATTGCAAAACCTCCAACTGCCTCTGACAGTCCTGCTTTCCATACCTCGTCTATAAACTCTTTGGTAATATACTTGCCATCTAAGAAATCAATAGACTGCTTGAAGTAGTCCATACCCTTGGCTACATCATAAGCCTCCTTCATATATCCCTCTACCGCCTGCTGTGCAGCACCGGTTTCCATTTCTGAAAGTGTTGATGCACCAAGAAGTAATCCTCCTTTTTGTAATTTATTTTCAACCTCATCAACAACAAGCTCTCTAAAGTTTCTGTTTGTTGTCTTCTTAGATTTTTTAAGAGCCTTGAACATTATTTTACTTACAAGGGATGAGTTGTTAAGAGCATTTCTAAATCCATAGTTTTCAAGTACACCTATGACAACACCGTATGGTAGGGTAAGTAATAGCTTCTCGTTCTCAGATACATTTGCAAACATTGGATTGCTTTCCATCTCCTTGTTGAGACCATTGATACCCATTGCAGCAAAGGATGCGATGCTAGCTTGAGGAGTAATAAGAGATGTAGCTATAGCAGGCAATGATTCAATCATACCATAGATACCTTCAGTAAACCAATTGCTACCCTCTAAAGCTTCCTTGCCCTCCTTAACATTCTTTATCATATCCTGAAGGCTAAGGCCCTTTCGATATGATTCCATTGCCTCGTCAGTAATACCAAACTTATCGCTTACATATCCTACTAAATCATCTTGTATTGAATCTTCTTTTATTTTTTTACGTTCCGCATCTGTAAGATACCCCTCCTCATTCTCATCGTAGAACATATTATTTATGTTGGCATATATGTCTCCAAAAAATGTTTCAACAGCTCCCTCAGCTACACCACCAACCCCTGATGCTAAGCTTCTAACTATAGAGCCTGTAAGGCCGCCTACCTGTGCGTCAAGTATTACCTTTCTACCCACATCCTTTCGTAGGTTTTCAGCATCCAACCTGTAGTCGTTTTGCTGCTCGGTAGCAATCCTTGCGAGCTCGTTGTATGTCTTTACGTCATCTTCACTCTGAGCAGCTATATCATTTATTTCTTCCTGAGTCGTAGCTGTCTTTGCTTTTTCTGCTGTCGCTTCAAGCCTAGAATCTATATCATCAATAACCTTTTTTGTATATCTAAGCTTCTTGGCTTCATTCTCAAGCCTTTCACTCTCGGTCATCATCTGCTCACCAAGAACCTTTGATGCAAACTTTGTAGCCTGTACCTGCTTACCTTCCTCTGCTGACTTTAATAATGCATCAGCCTCCTTCTTCTGTTGTTTAAGATATGTTAACTGTGCGTTAGCCTGCTTAAGCTTTAAGGCTTTCTTTTTATTTACTCCTCTAAGACTTGTACCCATCAACATTCCTGAGCCTACACTTGTGCTAACTGCCTCCTCGTAGTCAGGCATAGCCTGAGCCTCTTTCAACATCTTGTTGGCGGCCTCAATCTGTTTGTCAATGCCAACGACCATATCCTCAGCGTCTGAGATTGTTCTACCTACACTCAGCGTCTCATACTTACGCTCAGCCTCAGCACCCATAGCTGCCTTGTCTTGAGCAGATAAACCCTTAAGTAAATCCTTTACCTCGACCTTGTCCTCATCAAAATTCTTTAAAACAAATGCATTTAGTTTATCTAATTCTTGAGCGTCCTCACGGTCAGCATCGCCTCTCATTAAGTCGATAAAGTTTATTCTATCGGTGTTAATTTCTACCTTATTCCCCGTGTGTTGTGATGTTATAGTGATAGCAGAACCTAGCCTACCTTCAGGAATATTTATTTTTGCAGGGTCATATTTTACATCAAAACCAAACTTACCTAGTCTCTCAGATATTCTATCTACGATAGCTTCATCTCCTCTGTCCATTAGGTTACCGTCCCTAGAACGAAGTGTAGCCAACTCCTTCTCTAATATTGTTTCCGGAGAGAACTTATCTGAGCTGTAATACTTTCCGTTATATCCCTTGATGTATCCTTTCTCACCCTTAAGATACTCTTCGTAATCCTTTACCTTATTGTTGTAAATAATCTGATAAGCCTCAGGATTTTTTTCATACTCTGCTTGGTCGAATGGAACTACAGCGTTGTACTCCCCTTTAAGAACCTGAAGAGCATTAGGTATCTCTTTGACACCTGCAGGTAGATAGTCTTTATATTTTGTGAAATCAGTGGGAGCTGATTTAGGTGCGACAGCAGGATTGTATGTTTGATACTCTTCTTTTTTATCTATAGACCTTTGTGCCTTTTCTCCTACTCTGTCTAAGAAGCTTTGTTTTATTTCACCGTCTGATGATGGAGGAGCCTGTGGTTCCTGTACCTGAGTCTCAACCTCTACAGTCTCTTGAGGACCGGCAACCTTCTCCTCAATAATGTCAGTAACCGATGGTAACCCCAATGAAGAAAGTCCCGATGGAGATACCGTATCTTCTTTTTTTTTTACAGGAACTTCCTCCTGTACCTGAGTCTCAACCTCTACAGTCTCACCGCCTCCAAAACCAACAAGGGTCTTAAATTGATTGATGTCTTTTTGGTAGCCTTCATTTTGAGCAACACCATACATATTGTTGATTGCATCTTCATTAGACCCCATCAAAACTTTAAAGTCTTCAAAAGATTTAGAGTAACCCTCTCCTCTCGCTAGAGAGTATAACTGCTGTAATGCTTCTTCGTTCATTTACTTTTCTAATTAAATATCGCCATTGAGTTTCCACCCTCGGCTTGTGAGCCCAACTTCATTTTAGCTGCCTTCATTTTAGCTGTGGTTACTTGACTATCAACAAGCTGTAATATTTTTTTAGCATTTGCATCTAATGGTAAATACTTATCTCCTACTTGTAAACGCTTAGCTTCTCCACTATACCTCCCCTCTACCTCTGTAATAGGTACATTCATCTTAGCCGCAAACTCAAATAAATTATCCCGAGAAATATATTCTTTACTCTTACCCAACGGAAGGTCAAAAGGATAACTAAATATTTTTTGAAGCTCTCTTTGATAGAAGTCATTAAGCTCTTTGTCTGTAGAACCTGAACCACCTATTGGAGCTCTAGATTGAAACCCTCTCTGATACTCAATCTTCTTTTTTAGCTGTGCTTCCACTGTCTCTTTGAACTTTTCATATCCAAACTCTTTCAGCTCCTTACCACTCTCTGAGTCCATATCTGCAACCATTCTACCACCACCCGGCTGTGCAGGGTCAGGCTTCATCATCAATCCGACATATGGATTAGTTTTTTTGTTATAAGGCTTTGTTGGGTCAGCTAACAACTTGCTAGGGTCATCTACGTAGCTTATAGGCACAGCTACATCGTTCACATCTCTCCGCATTATAAAGTCAGTAAGGAAGTCTGCTGCGTTGTTAGGGTTAGATTCGAAATAACTATTGTAATAGTTTCTTATTGCTGCCTCAAAGTTGGGGTTCTCTGTAATGTCTGTAATCTTTGTGGATGAACTTCCGGACTTTGAAAGTGTTTGGAAATCTGCACCCAACCTCTCTACTGTTTCGTCAATAGCTACATTTGAGTCGTAAGACATCTGTGGTCCTAATAATGAAAACTCTAACTGCTGTGTGGTCTTGAAGTCTGCAGGTTTAGAACCCATCTGTGATGTATACGGATTGTAAACCGCATCGTATGGCTCGCTCGGGTATTTCAACATCTGCTTACCAATGCTTATTTCTCCTGTGGTAGGATTTATATATGGTCTTGTATTAGCAAGGTTACCAAAACCCTCTACCTCTGCTAATAGATAAGCCTGCCTAGCACCGGTCTTACCCTCATCCTTAAGCTTCATAAACTCATCGAACTTAGCATTATACTTCTCCATTATACCGTAGTATTGCTTAGTTCCCTGAACTAGGTTCTCTCTGTTTCTAATATAATCCCTTAGCTTAATCTTTCCTGACTTAAGTAGTCTTAGTTGTAGTAGCTGATAGCTCTGAATGTCTGAGGCATAGTTTATAGATGAGTCAACCATACCCTGATGATTTCCTTCAGGGTAATTAGATAGTGTCTCACCAAACTCAACTGAGTCCTTATCAATCTGAGCCTTTAGTTCATCTCTTCTCTTCTGCTCAGCCAATAGGGTGTCATTCATTGACTTACCTATAGCATTCCAATCTATTTGGTCCTCAGCATTCCTCTCTGCATATCCGTAGTATGTTGCCATTATTTTGGTATTGTTAGTCCTAAATTCGCACTCTGTTGTAATAATGGATTTTCATATAGAGAAGCTGCATTTAGGCTTGTAATATTAGGCATTGATGTTGGTATAGGTCTGCCTGTCGCTAAATCCATACTAAGATTTCTTTGCCCTTGAGTGTCTTGACGAAACTTAGCCAATGTATCTCCGGATTTGTCCTGCTTATATAGCTCAGGCATTCCGGCTATCTGACCCACTGCACTTATGCTCCTCTTTGTTGCATCTTTCAGTGCCGCTTGTCTCCTCTGCTCGGCATCTCTTGCTGCAAGCTGTGCTCCCTCAACCTCTTGAAGGTCAAGCTGTACGTTTATATCTCTTAGCCTTCCTTCCTCAGCCGCCTGCATCTGCTCTAGTTGCTCTAGCCTTTGAGTCTTAGCGTCAGCAATCTGTCCCTGCATCTGTTGGCCCTGAGCTAATGCTGCAGTTGCACCACGCATACCTTGAACACCAAGCTCTTGAAAGCCTGTCATCATCTGCTGAGTCTGTGCATTTGCCATCTCACGCTGTCTCTCGTATGGGGTGTCGCTGATTGTTAGTGCGTCATATACATTTACATCAAGTCTCTTACGAGCCTCCTTCATAGCCTTTGCCGCTTCGGCATTGGCTTTCTCCATCATCTTCTTCTGTCTGTTAGCTTGCACAAATGATGCACCTGCTTATATCGCTGTGGTCGCTAGACCAATCGCTGCTAGTACGGGCATAGATATTTATTTACCTACAAAGATAATAAATTTAAGGGAAAGATTTCATCATCTCTGTCTCCACCGCAAAAAGCTCAGTGGCAGTGGTGTCTGTGTTGGTGAGTTTGAACTCACAGTAGTGCCCTAATATCCCGTGTGACTCAGCAATCTGATTCTTTATAAACATAAAGTAGTCTGCCTGTCCTGGAGGTATTGCACCTGCTGAGGTGTTTACCACAATCTGATTTGTTCCTGCAGGCAGGTCAATATTTATTGCTGTAACCGTACCACATAATGTAGGTGTTGAGCTTGCACCGACAGGTGATGGAATAAAGTATAAGGTATCACCAATGCTTAGGATACTACCAATAGATGTGTTGACATTGAAGTTTACCTCTACCGCTGCAGGTGCCGCTGAGTTTACGCTTATTGAAGAACTGATACCATTTAAGGAACGCAGTGGGTATTCCGCTGCGGCTGCAGGTGTTGCTCCTGTATTTCTCATAAACGCATACCAAGCCCCTTCCTTCTTTACAAACCACGCTGCACTAATTTCTCCTGTTGTCTGTTGGTCTGATGTAAATGTCCCTGACCACGCTGCGTCTGACTCTAAAGATATTGTCTTAAATATCTTGTTCTCTAGTGGACTCTCATTTATTACACTTGTTATTGTTGAGTTATATTGAACACCATAGTAATTGTTTCTAGTCTCATTTGTGTTATGACGATATAAGTCACCACCCTTGAATGAATATAGGTAGTTGTTCATACCTATCATCATGTCCGGAAAATATGAATAGAACGATGGGAATCCCTTTGTGGATTCACTGTATGTAAGCGTATGATTTCCTGTAAGTCCTGCCATATCTTATGAATAGTAATCGTAAATAATATATAGATAGTCATTGTTGCTACCACTAGGCATCACAAATTGTCCTGTAACCGTAGGTAACACTATTGGTGATGGAGTTACATCAGTAGCTGCTGCTAGTAGATTATTAATTCCTGTTACGGTATTAGGGTACAGGGTGCTACTTCTCAAGAACATCAATCTATTTCCTGTAGAAGGAAAAGTATAATTATCACTTGGTGGTATAGCATCGCTTGTAATAAAAACTCTAGAACCATCTGCAGGTATTACACCACCTCCTTGAAGGGCTGTGGCTTGACTATAGTCAGCAATAACAAATGGACCCGTTGCTGAACCTAGTGTCCTAAATGCAATCTGTTTAACGTGAGCAGGTGAAGTGTATGCTCCACTAATCCAATTATATTGGTTGTGAATAAATTTACCTGAGTCTGCGGGGTCAGTTATAGATATCTCAACTAGTGTTAATTGTTTTGCTTCAGGACAACCTACTGTAAGCTCAACTGTAGCTGTAGCTTTTCCTCCTACAACTGCAGGAATAGCTGTAATTACTATATTACCGTTTGTAGGTAGTGTAGTGCTTTTAGTAAACACCAATGTTCCCGAACTTGGACTTGTAACTAATGTTGACGTACCTGTATACGACTGAGAAATCTGAACAGAGTCTCCTGCTGAAAGTGCTGTTACACTATATGATATTGTGCAGTCACCAACATTCTCACCGAAGTTAACAGCGAATGTAGTTGGAGATGGCGTAACCCCATCAGCAGATACATTTACTGTTCTTGTTACACCACAGTTAAATACTACAGGTTCTACAGGTAGAGCGATGTCATTTGAGCTGATAACAAACTCATTCATATATGGGTCAAAGGCTCCAAGCTTCTGAGTGTTTCCACTTCCAATAAATAAATCTCTAAAAAATGAACGCATACCAATCTCTGAGATTACACTAAGTTGCTCGCTAGTTCCTGAGCCTCGTAGCTGTATCAATGCTCCACGCTTAGAGTCGGTAAAGAACTTATTGAATCCATACTGCACAAAGCTCTCAGGGTTCTGACTGATGCCATACTCCTCAACCCTTGCTACCTGTTTACCTAAAACTTCAGGCACTGATGTTATTGCACTAGCACCCGCAGCGTCAGATAGAATATTCTTTCCTGACTGTACGTATGATATCTTATCCTCCTGTAGTGTGAGTATGTCCGTCTCTCTTCCTGATATAATCTGTATGGGACCGAACACCTCCTCAAGGTTCTTGAAGTTTAGTAGCCCAAGATTAAATTCATTTAGGTTATTGACGTTTGTCTCAGTGTTAAACACACCACTGTATGTAAGCGATGCAAACCTATCAGCCTCCTGATAGTCCTCAGCAGATGTAGAGAAAGCTCTCTCACCTAGACTGAATGCCTTGCCCTTTATTGAGTCACGGATTCGGAAGCTCTCTACGCCATTACCAAATGCGTAGCAGTTACCAAAGTCAGTAACAACAATTCCATTCTGTGTTGCATTTTGGTTTTGACCCCCACCTGCAGCGGGTGACCCGCTATGGAATCCTGTGGCTTGGTCAATAGCATATGAGTCAGCACCCTCAAACCATACATCAGGTAACGAATCACTAGGCTCGGTCTCAAATGTTATTGTTGAGCCTGTTCTACTTATTTCCCATTCTGTCCTTACTGAACTACTATAACCAAGGTCTCTAAAACCTTTTGTAACAAACCTTATTTCTCCTGTACTTAAATCTTCGAACCATACATATTCAACATTGGAAGGGTCGTTACTATTATATGTAAGACCATAGTTCCCTGTTGAAGCATTTGTGTCATTGGCCCTAGTTAATGTAATAGGATTATTTGTCGCTGAGCCTGCAGGAAAAGCTTCATCTACAATATTTTTTTGAGTGTTTAATACGTCTTCTATATTGTTATCATTGAACCATTCTATTATTGTATTATAATCATTTGGTGATTGAAACTGTACATCTATTGTCATTTTATTAACGCTCCCAAATGGAAAGAACGCATGATATTTGGACTTAAACGTTATAGTTGTTCCCGCAGGTATATCTAAACCAAAAGGGGGAGAACCGGGGGTAGTTGATGAAGAGCCTGAGCCTCCACTTAATCCATAGTAAACCTGAGTAGGCCAATCACCACCTGTATTTTCTGTAGTAATATTTTGACCCGGTGAAACAAATGCGTTTTCAGGAAGCTGTGCTGCAAAATCACTTGCTAACATCTTCATATAAACACCTGCAGGAATTGTTGTGTCAGGAATAGTAAAAAAGTCTTGCTGTTGAGCAGCTTTCTCAAGAACAGTTCCGTATCTACAACTAGATAAATAACCGTTTGAATCTCTTTTTACTATAAGTCTTGAGCCTTCTTCAACCTTCTGAGCGTTTTCTCCATCAATTAAAAAATAAGTATATCCTGTACTAGGATTTGTGAAGTATAAGTTGGTGTATATAGTCTCATACCCTTCCCTATCAGGCTTCAAACAAAACTTGTAACGTGTTGCGAATGATGGTGCCAACTGTTGAGGAGGTATTGTTACCTTAATCTTATTCTGAAGATATGAATTACCACAAGGAATGTTAACAGAATTAAACTCACTAACTAACGCTGTGGTTGACCTGTTAAACTCATCCATATATATAATACCAACCTCATAGTTCCTATTGCTATGAAGGCTTAATGCAGATGGTGACGAGGCAATATTAACAAAGGCATCTGTAATTTTAAAATATTCAAAGGCACTTGCTGTAGGCCCTCCTACATTATTCACCCTCCTCATTGCCACTATAGTTAACTCTAAATCATCACTACCAACAGATGAGCCTATAATCATACCCTCACCTGCGTTTGGAGTAGCAGGTGATGCAATAGCAGATGTCTGACCTGATACATATTTAGTCCAAGTAGGATTCGGTGCTGTCCCTGTAAGAACATTGGGTATGTTACAGTTCATATTATCTGTAAATGTAACACCACTGCACGAAGTTGGATTAGATGCATCATATACAGGAAGTATAGTACCTGAAGGTAGAGATGTTCCTATAGAGTTTTGAAAGTCTGTACTTATTGCGAGGTCGTGTATTGATGCAAAATCTTGAGGCAACACGTATGAATAAGCCACAGGGGTCACACCTGAGTTAGAGGTAGGTGTGTTCCCTGAAAAAGAGTGGTGAGTTATATTTAAAAAAAATGATATTATACTTCCTTCTGTAAGTTCTGCTCCTGTAAAATCAATAACTAACTTGCTTTCAGGAACTAAAACTGCTCCGTCTACATTAAACGTGTATGAAGCTAAAGATGTGTCTAAGGATTTTATACTAATCTTATTTGACGATAACTCAGCGGTATACTCTAATCTTGTTAAGCTTCCGTTTCTATCCTTTAGGTCATATCCATCAACGTAGTTACCATATACCAACCTATTACCCATAACTGTCTGTGCCTGTGCAAAACGTGGTACATTATCAAACAACCTTAGTAGCTGTGAGTCAGGTAAGACTGTGAATATCTTGTTACTGTTAAAAGAAAATGTATAGTCAGTGTTATCTGCAAGACCCTCCTGCTGCTTGTCAAGCTTCTGTATCACCTTTATGATACTGTTACCTGACTCTTTGAACAGTAGGTCAATACCAACCACAAGTGGACCACCTGAGTTGTATGTTATAATAGCCTGATTCTTGGAGTTGAGCATACCCTCATTAAGAAATGATGCACCTGAAAAAGAAAAAGGATTAGGTGTAAATGCAGGCTCAGAGAACTGTGAGGTCGCTGAGTATTGGTTGTCTGCATATTTATACCTGTATCCAAAGCATATGAATCTCTCCTCTAGGTAGTCCTCCTCTCCCGGAGTAAGGTTCAATGTAAATGTCGGTGCCTCTACAGGTGGCTTCTTAATTACAAGAAGTTCCTCATCAGTAAATTGGTCTACGTTTGCAATAGGGTTTGCATAGTTTCTCTTAACATTTATAACCCTAGGTGCATTGAAGTCATCGGTAAAGAACAGTTGGTCCTCAACCAAGTCAATACCTGTAACTAAAAAAGTTGGATTAAAGTTTAGCGTTGTATCTGATGTTGAGCCATTACGAATACTAATAACGTGATAAACTAACGCATCAGTCTTCAAGTCTATTGACACTATTAAGTCAAGCTTATTTGTTGCACCAACAGTAAATGCCGGGTCGTGTACAAGCCAATACAGTGTCTCGTTAGCACTATCATCAAGGACACCTATACACCTTGCACTATCGCTCAAGGCTGTTCCGTTGTACTCTAATGTTGTAATCTTAGTATTACCCTTTGAGTTCTCAACGGAGCCTATCTCTGAAGCCTCTGTAGAACCAAGCCTTACATTTAATGCATCAATATACTCACCGTTAGGCACAAGTCTTTCGTCTACAGACTTATTCATCTTGCCTGCTATAAAGTGTCTTTTTAAATTCGCCATTTATTTAATCCATTTGTCCCGACCTCTAAGGTTCTGTAGTAACCTACCGGGATGAATATTACTCATTCTAATCTTTGCATTACGTAATAAAGCTGACTTGTTTCTTTTAGCTCTATTTATCATATACTCCTGAACACCATACTTAGAGTTCTGTAGTGCATATGTTATGTATGCATAGATATAATCCTCAAAAAGTTTGTTGACACTTACCAACGTGTCATCACCATTCTCCATACCATCAGAGACATACTCAAGTATGCACTTTTCGTCAGACATTGATGAGTCAAAATTTATTACGCCTGCCTGTCTATCTATTCTAAAGGTAGGGTTAGCATTAGCTGTCTCTGTATTAAGAGCATAAAACGCTCCTATACCACAATCAAAGTACCAACATCCATCATAATTGTATCCTAACATACCGTGAAATTGACTAGCCTCATTTAGATATATACTCTTCTTAGTCCCGCTAATTCTATCTAGGTCTAGGTTTGAATACTCAGGCTTCAATATATTCCCGTCTTGGTCGAAAAGAATCTTAGAGTTATTATCTTGAAGGTATGACCCTGCACTATTAACCTGAATATTTTCTGTCATAGGTCTAAGTATACCGTCCTTATACAAGGATATTCGAACCCAATTTACAAAGTCAGGAGGTAAAACAAATCTAAGGTTGTCAGATACGTTAAGCTCTAATACCTTTATCTCTTTGAATGCATCATAGTTAAGCTCCTGTATACCACGCTTTGCGTGAAATAAAACCTTATATCTTTCCTCGTTATTAATCATCGAGTGGTTACCTGTATACATCAACATATAGTTATTCACTATATCGTATAGGCTAACGTACTGATATGAACCCCAATTAGCTCCTTCAGGATTCTTGCCGTTATTTTCGTAGTATTCGTATTGTGATATATATGCCATTATTTTTCTTGTTGGTCGTTATACTGTTCCTCTGACTTACCAAACTGTACCGCCTGAATCTCTCTGATAGACATACCTGCATACTGAAGAATCTTATTTACCAATTCAACTTGGTCATCTATACTAAGCTCAAAATCTTGAAAGTCTGTCTGACTTGAATCAAACACAGGTTCACCATTTGTTAGTGATATATATGTCCACTTAGGGTCCTTAGGATACCTTATATATTGACATAGTACACCCGCATCTATGGTTGATGGATACGTTGTTAATATATTTCCTTCCTGAGTGTACGCAGGGAATAATCTATTTGGTGCTGTAAGCATTGAGTTTCCAAGCATTGTTATCTTACTGTGCGTAACCTTCTCAAGCTCATTCTGCTTAGGTCTGAATATTACATATTTTGAGCCTGTCACAGTAAATATTGTAGATGATATTCCTAGTGATGTCTGAGACCCTGTGGTTGTAACTGTAGCAATAGTATCAGGAATATCTCTTGTATTACATACAATATCCCCCACAGCCACACCATCATTTACAAACGTAGCGTTAGTATCGTCTAATAGGTTTGGGTTACTAGCTGTTGTTTTACCGGTAGTAATAATATCTTGATATCCTAGTACCTTATTTATAAGGTAGTAATCATCTCCTGTCGTTGTAGCTGATGGTAGTTGAAACGTATTTGTTGGTACTAGGTTATTGGTATTCGTTAAGAACTTTGTCTCTGAGAACATCTCAATCACTTCCTCATATCCCTTCTTGATGTCAGCATATCCTGTACCTGACTGTCTAGCATTCTCTTTATTTATCTGATAGTTATAATTGAAAAAGTAATTATCAAATATATCTAGCTGTGCCTGCTTAGCAAACAGGTTAAAGTCTGATGGAGAGATGTATCCGTAGTTGTTCTTGTTCAGTATAGATAGAACTGTATTTCTTACTGAGTTAATCATTCGTTATCTTCTTTACACAAAGATAAGCAAAAAAAAAGAGGGCTCCTTAAAAGCCCTCCTTCAACAGGTTAAAGTAAGTATTAAGCATTTAAAATACTTGTTACTGCCTTTGGAAGAACCACTTCATAGTAAGCCTTCTGCCAAGATGTAGCAACTGCTGTAGCAACTGCATCCAAAATCTCACTATATACATCGTGAGCTACTTGAGCTGCAGTTGTCACTGTAGTTGTAGTTCCGTCAAAATACTTAATAGTGACCGTAGTTTCGGTAGCATTTGCCGTAGCAACTGTTTTGATTCCGTTAATAGCAATAAGCTGACCTGTAACAGGTGCGTTTGTAACTTTTAAAAATTTTTCCATTGTTAAAAAATTAATGGGTTAATAATACCACAAAGATACTGAAATTAATCTAGTAGTTTCTCTAGTATCTTCAACGCCTCAATACCCTCATCACTCTGTAGGTAGTTAGCTACAACAAACAATGCGTCTTCACCAAAAGGTACAACTAACATACGCTTCTTGTTACTAGGAGTATTGAACCATACCTCCTGCTGATTCTTTCTAAATGAAAGTAATCCTGCATCAAAAAACTTCTTGACATTTGCCTGAAGCTTTATCATTGGGTCACTTACAATGCTTAAGAAGTCTTCCGGATACTGTCGAGCATATATCAATACATCACGCTTTATCTCTGCGGTAGATGTCTTGGATACATCCGTGCCAAAGATTACTGAAGCGATGCTTTCTAATTGCTCTAAGGATAGCTTACGAGCCTCAATCAATGCATCAACCTCTATATTTAAAAACTCTACGTCCTCGGTTGCTGACTTCTCCTCGTTTACTTCTGTGAATTTCTTTCCATACATAGGGTGATAGTTAAGAAACTGCTGAAGGACCTGATTATTTCTTGGGACCATTAGGAATCCATCCTCAAAAATAATAGGCTCAACAATAGCGTTTCCGTCTTGTTCATCCTCGAATGGTGTCTTTTGATTTACCGCATAACGAAGTGGTCTATTGATACCTTTCTCCTCGTCAAACCACAACAGTGGGAATCTACGGGTGTTTCTTGATGGCAACATAAATGTTAATGGTGCCACATCTTTAATTAGTCTGTAGTGCTTGTCTACAAATTTTTCTTTTGTTTTCATTTGATATAATTTAAAATTTAAAAATAAAGGGGTGCCCTAAGACACCCCTCTTGGTTTTATAACTGTTCCTACTCTTGGAATAAGAAGAAGTTGTTTGCACCTAAGGTACATACCGCTCGCTCAGAAAGGAAGTTGACCTCCATTGCATCTAAGTCAGAAGTACGTGCTCCTCCTGCTGAACCTGTAATCCAAGTCTTGTATCGTCTGTCTTCAGTCTCTGAAGCTCTGTAACGTACGTGTAGGAATGGACGCTTAGCGTTCTTTCCAAGGATTTGGTCATACACAGTAGTTGAACCTGCAGGAACCAATAGACCGTTTACACGACCTGAGTTCGCTCCTGTTGGTAAACCACCTCTCATTGTTGGGTCATTTAGGTATTTCCAATCAGACTTGTAGAAGTCATAACCTCTACGGAATCCTGTGAAGCCTAAGTTGAGTGCCATCTCTTCGTCATTGTCAAACAATCCGTAAGATGTACCACCTGCTCCATAAGAGTTTTGAGCTGCTAACATATCGTCAATGTCGAAACCAAACTGTCGGTCTAGGAAGATAACATTTTCTTCGATAGAACCTTGCTTGTCAAGACGTGAGATGATAGCATCAAAGTCTGCTAAAGCTACAGGGTTACCACCTGACCATACATTTCCTCTGTTCTCTACTGAATAGAAGATACCTTCCGAACCTTTGTTACCAAAGTTAGGGTTGAATGTTGCTCCTGCCCCTGCGTTAGAAGCACCTGAACCTGCCTCTGCAGGAACCGCTTCAATCATTGCAGTTTCTAGATAGTCATCAAAACGTAGACGAGTCTCGTGCTCTGACTTCAAGTACCATAGGTAACCTGTCGCTCCGTTCTCAGTCTGAATCTCAATCCATCCAATTTGTGCCATATCAGAACCTGATACTGCATACTTATCTTTCAGGATAATTGGAGAGTTGTCAAGGATAATATCGTCAGCCTCTAAAGAACCTACCATTCCTACTGTTCCTTTTCTAAATTCAGAACCGTATATGAATATTGTAACATCAGAGTTAACTGCTCCTGTTCCTGCGGTAACAAGACCTGCAGCCTCATATAAAGCTACAGTAAAATCAGTAGCTACACCACCAACGTTAGTTGCTGTTATAACTCCTTTGTTACTTCCACTCCCGTTGTTTTGAACAATCATAATTGTTTGTCCTGTTCTAAGAGCCATTGTAGCTGTTCCTAAAGCTCCTGCTGTTGAACCTGCAGGTGCAAGGTTGTCATTTACTCTAAATGTAGGATTAAGAGCCGCTGCTGCTGCTGCTGTTCCAACTTGAGTATACTTTGTGTGTAATCTTCCTTGCTCTGCCCATTTGATAAGGTCTGAGTTAGAAGGCATCTCTGCTCCTACTAATCGTAGGAATGATGAGATTGTTCTATTACCATAACGCTCAAATTCCTTTTCATAAGTATCAGGAAGATACTGATTCAAGAAGTTGAAGTCGGTAATATAGTTTGTTGCTGTGGGAATCTGCGTTGCAGACGGCTGCAAGTCGAATCCCGGTGTTGCTTGTACTGACATTTTTCTTTTTCTTTTTTATTTATTTTTAATACTTCTAATTTTCAAGCCCTTCCCCGAGTCAGGATTTATAGCTCGAATTTGCATACCCCCCTTTGTAGAAACCTCAGGTGTATTCCGTGTAGACATATCAATGTTTTTCATCTTACGGGCCACGTCCTCAGTTGCTGAAGCCTTGCCTTGTTCGTAAAAGAACTGAGCAAACTTCTCAGGGTTTGATGCCACTGCTATCGCCTTATGGTAGCCCTCTGCATCAGCTATTAAACCTTCATCGTTCATAAACCTATTTAAGAAGTTCATAACGTCAGACTGTTTAGTCTTTAGCTCATCGGCAGATTGCGGTGAGTATAGTACGGCTTTATCATCAACAGAAAATTCAAAACCTTTGAACTCCCCTCCGAAAACCTCGTTGGTTTTTTCAGTAAACCAATTTCGTCTACGCTCCCCTAGCTCCTGTTGGGTCTTAGCAGACTCTGTATATCGCTTATACGCCTCCATCTCCTCGGAGTCTACTCCCGAACTCTCACCACCACTTGACTCAAGTGGGAGCTTGTATTGTTCCTTCATATCCTCAAAGTACCCTTTGGCCTTTGCGACTACTTTCTTTTTTGCTAGCTTTATTTTCTTTACGTCAGTCTCGTCATCCAAGTCCTCATCGTAATCAAACTCACTTAGCATAATATCTATATCATCATTATCAAGCCCCGCCTCCGTGGCTTTATAATATTGAGTTAGTAAGTAGTCAGGGTCCATATCATCAAAGTCTTCCTGTAATCTTTGGAAGTCATTGAATCCACGCCCTGTCTCTTTTTTATATTTAAGATAGGCAGCTACATCCTCAGGTAATTCCTCTGAGGACTCTCGCTCGGACATAAGCTCATCGAATGAGCTTATATCCTTGCCATATCTTTTACCAATATATGAAAGAACGTCTTCCTCACTTAACTCTGAGGATTCTTGTGCTTCGCCTTGCGGCTGTATTTCTTCTTGTTCCGGTGTGGCCGTGGCACCCTCAGTGCTTTCTTCCACTCCTGTATCGTTAGCTTGAACCTCTTCGCTCTGTAATGAGTCTTCGTGTTTTTCTAACAATTCTTTTTCTACCTCTTGTACAGATTTAGAGCCCGGGGACTCTACTGCTTTTACTTTAATTTCCATTAGATTATATTTTTACAAAGTTAGTTATTTTTTTTTACCTTTTAGCGAGGGTCAAACTCTGCCATATCGAAGCCATCAAGACTATCCTCGTTAGACTCAAATGTCTGTGGAGGTAGGTTGTTTTTCCTTTGGTTAATAAGCTTAGACTGCTCACTATTTTGTTGACTTATACGGTCTGACTTAGCGTTTTCTCTCTGAGTTTCTCTACTCTGTAGGGCATTCTCACTCATATCTCGAAGCTGCATATTAAAATCAAACTCAGTCTGCATAAGCTGCCTCTTGAGGTCTGCCTCGTTCTTAAGTTTCTCAATCTCAAATGCAACCTCTGCCTGCTTAATCTGCATCTTAGACTGCGTCTCTGCCTGTATCTTCTGCATAGCTGTCTGTGCCGCAAGCTCTTGAGACTGCATCTGCTGTTGTGATTGCATTGCCTGCATCTGCATCTGTTGCTGCTGCTCTCTCTCTTGCTTCTGCTTACGCTTAAGCTTTAATAATTGATTAGCCATCTTAAGATTTCTAATCTCACGAATATCAATAGCATCCTCAAG
>Ga0181410_1000100_pt1 | contig 33608 bp, 44 predicted proteins | sample 33SPOviralmetaG_FD_130112 | JGI IMG/M metagenome (GOLD analysis project Ga0181410, IMG submission 130112) | Marine viral communities from the oligotrophic San Pedro Time Series (SPOT) site, San Pedro Channel, CA, USA - 33 SPOT_SRF_2012-06-20 | ecosystem: Environmental > Aquatic > Marine > Strait...
CCATTGATGTTGTGCAACGTCTAGTGCAAGTTGTGTAGCCTCACTCCAATCATGAGTAAAAGTCTTTTTTAAGTAATCAAAATGCTCTGCAGGGCTAGGATGACCGTCTTTGTACAGAGGATGTACCAACTTCTCATCACGCTCAAACTTGCTGTCTAAATCATTATTCCATAGTGTTTTCATTATACTAGGGTGTACTGCATCTAGTGTAGGTGCATATAACTCGGAGAGATCTAGTATTTGTTGTTGTAATTCTTTATATGGTGACGGGTGGTCAAAATCTTTCATTTTAATCATATGTACTTGTGTTTTATCTTTTAAACCACACCAAGCACTTTTAATCAGTGCAAAATCTCTTACATAAGCACCGTACATGTCAAAATAGTCTTCTACAAACTTTTTTGGATAATAGTTTTCAAAGAATATATTACCACTGTTACGCCAAGCATCTTCAAAATATCTGTCTTCTCTATAAACATTACTCCATTGTACAATGACTAAATCACTAGAACAGAAGTTGTATATGTTATCCACTTGCATAATCACGTTATGAATGTACTGATTGCCTGCACTTGGGCGTCCTAGATTGTAAAATTTTGCCTGTGGGAATTCTGCACCTAAGATATTAGCCCATGTACCCCAAAGGTATTTTGTAAAACTACAGCCAAAGGTAAAGATTCGTTTGGGTTCTTTTTGTATTAATGGTTGCATCCACATATTTACACACTATGACACCGCAGATCTTTTCATTTAAATTTTTTTTTGCTACAGTTTTTTTTTGGGCTGTATACTGTTTCGTTAACACATTAAATATGTATATGAAAATACGTTACTATAAAAATTTAGATAAATGGAGATGGATAGGATTCTTACTTGCAATGATCAGTGCATTTATTCTAAGTGGAGGTAACCCTAATACACAATGGCACGGATGGGTATTTGCTTGTGCTAGTTGTGTAATATGGATTTATATGGGATATAAAGACCGAGACGTACCTCGAAGTTTAATGGAAGTGATGTATTTGTTGCTTGCCTTTAGAGGAATATATGAATGGTTTTAAAAGGTTGACAACAAGAGAATTGGGTGCTATACTGTGAGTATAATTGAAGCTCTAGCAAAAGGTATCCAATGTTTTCTCAAGATGTACAAAGAGTTGGTTTTGCATGTAAGTATATGCATCCAGATCAAACACAAAAGCCTAAGATTCTCAAAGAAATACAACACCGTTACACAGAAGCACAAACAACTGTTGCTTGGCTAAAACGACAGACTGTAGAAGTTGCTGAGCAAAAGATGTGGGATATTATGATTCATAATATTGACAGCATGTACAACTTGATTGAGTGGACAGGTAATCAACCAGAACAACACCGTATGGTACGACTAGGTAGCAATCAATTGCCTATGTACACACAACCTGACTTTAGATACTTTTGGTCTAAGCCAGATGTTAGAGCAGAGTGTGCAAAAGGTTATGCACGAGCAGGTGAAATTGCTAGAAAATTAGACGTACGAGTGAGTATGCACCCTGGACAGTTTTGTGTACTAGCAAGTGACAGTGAAGATATAGTAGAACGTTCAATAGAAGAATTTGAATATCATGCAGATATTATTAGATGGATGGGCTATGGCCAAACATTCCAAGACTTCAAGTGCAATGTACATATCTCAGGTAGACAAGGTCCAGATGGTATTAGACGAGTATTGCCACGTCTTAGTCCAGAAGCAAGAAACACTATCACTATCGAAAATGACGAAAACAAATGGGGTATTGAAGCAAGTCTTGAACTAGCCAAAGATGTACCGCTAGTGCTTGACATACACCATCACTGGGTCAACTCAGGAGAGTATATTGAACCCTCAGACGATAGAGTAAGTCGCATACGTGATAGCTGGCGTGGCATACGTCCTGCAATGCACTACAGTCAATGTAGAATTGATTACTTGACGGATCATCCTGCTGATGTAAAGCCTGATATGAACACACTACTTGAAGCTGGATACAAGAAACAAAAACTTCGTGCCCACAGTGATTACATGTGGAATGATGCATGTAATGAGTGGGCAGTACAGTTCAACGAACATTTTGATATTATGGTAGAAGCAAAGTGCAAGAACCTTGCAAGTAAACAACTAGCAGAGACAAAACATGCACATTGATTGTTTGCATTATAAAGATAAAAGATCAGATAAGATATGGGGATATACTATAGACAAAGATCGATGTATTGTGTTTTATGGTAAAACAAAAGGCACTCTTAGTTTTATTGAACACACGGGTCAACACCTACCCCGGTATCCATTGCTTGGTGTTGCAACTGGTGATTTATCTATTCCTTATACAACACAAAAAGCAAGAAAGACAAAACTGTCTAAAGGTTATGTGCCTGTGCTGGAAAATGAATTAAATGATTACCTTCCGGACTCATTTAAAGAAGCATTGATGTTGGCAAAACTTGGAATGGGTCTGCGAGAAGCAGTCCGCTGACATATATAAACTTATGTCAATAATAGAAAAACCAACAAAAGATAAAATATTAATTGTAAGCGAACCAAGATCAGGATCAACTGCTCTATGGACTTATCTGTGGGCAAGGTATTATCAAAATGGTGTAGGCGGAAAGCCAATGAGTTCTTGGTTAGAACCTTTTAATTACCAGTTTCATTTAGAATCAAAAACCGACACAGAGGTAAATGAATTAAAAGCAGATTGGTTAATGAGAATGATTTTAAAAAAGCCAAATAATCCTTGGTTAACCAAAATACTTCTTCCTACATTACTTCCAATTGAACATATACCAATGCATCATAAAGTACTTGCAGAGATAAATGGTAATAGGATGCACATTGATAAATGGTTTGAAGACGAAAAGAATCCAACTGAAGATGAATTAAAAGAAAGAACCAGATGCTGGGATATCTATTTTAATGAAATGAAAGTAAAGACTGTACAAAATAAAGTAGTAGGAGATATCTATTTTAATGATCCTAGTGTATATAGAATTAAATTGTATAGAAAAGACTTTATAGCATCATTAATGTCTACAATGGATTTAAAGATACGTCAGTCAGTTAGAAAAGAACAAGGTGAAGAAGATGAAAAACTAGATTGGCATGCAAGAAAAGATGAACTTGATAAAAGGCCAGTATATGAATATCCTGATCTGTCAGATATGTCTACCGCAGAGATAGCTGACTTATGTGGGTTTTGGCAAAAAACATTTTTACGAGAAAATCTATTAAGGTTTAATAGCACATCTACTCCTAGTATGAGGTTTGATGCTGAATATGCTTATGAAGATATTAAAGATGAATTATTAAATTTTAATCCAGTTATTGAATTTGACGAAGATAATCGTATGCACAACGGCAATCGCGAAATGCTTGTAAAGAAGTCTGGCATAACAATAACTAAAAAAGCACAGAACTACCAAGAAACATATGAGAGACTTAGTAAGGCATATAGACAATGGCATAAACGTTGGCCAGATATTTGGGAAAAAAGAGGCTTACAAAGATTTAGTGTATAACACTTGCGGAAATTAATCCGCAAGCATATCACATTATTAACTATAATGTACGTGGTGAGATCTACGTCTCGCATTTAAGAATCTGCAAAGCATATCACGACGATATTTTTTGTAAAGCTTCTTAAATTGATATAGTGTAAATGAATCCATATCACATCCTCCTTTTACAAAGAATGCGTTCCTTCGGCTTTCGGCCTACTTCCGTCCTATGTTATGGATGAACGTGCTTTTATTTAGCATATAATTATTTAAAAAGGAGCCAGAATGCCTATACCTGAAAGAATAACAATAACAATAGAGGAGAATAAAATGGACGAAGACTTTGATTATATGAAAGAAATGGATCCTAGAAAGAAAGATTATCATGTAGTATATCCATTAGTAAAGCTATGGCATATACTATTATTCTTTGCAATATGTTTACCACTAGTGTGGTACTTTAAATGAAAGTTGATAGTTTTTTAGTAGGAGCAATTATCTATCCTGCGATATTTTTTATTTTAGTAATAACAGTATTTGTTATTCTACCACTTATGGAGAAGTCTTTATGAACTGTTATCAATGTCAAACTGAATTAATCGTAGGCGGTGACCACGATTGTGAAGAAGACGAAGATCATTTAATTGTAACTAACCTAAGTTGTCCTAAATGCGACTCACTGGTTTATGTATATTGGGGATCTAAAGAAGATAAATGAAATACTTTACTAGAAAAATGATAGCCCATAAAGATTTAAACAGTAACGGAACTCTTTTTGGAGGCAGAGTACTAGATTGGATTGATGAAGAAGCATACATTTATTGTAGTTGTCAACTTAATAATGATAGAGTTGTAACAAGAAGCATGAGTAATATTGATTTTAAGCATAGTGCAATAAGAGGAGATATTATTGAAATAGGAATGGAAACAGTTAGTATAGGAAGAACTAGTATTACAATTAAATGTGATGTAAGAAATAAACGTACAGAAGCAACAATTACAAGTGTAGACGAAATTGTATTTGTTAATTTAGGTCCAGACGGAAAACCAGCAAGACACGGAGTAGAAAATGGATAAAGAAATGACAAACAGTCGTCCTAAGTTCTGGGAAAGAGTTGGCAGGTATTATGAAGTAACATATCCAAGTGGACAAAAGGTTACCTGGTCAAACATAACTATAACAGATTGTTTAACCAAGTATAACGGACATAATAGTATGTACGACAACCAGTTACAAATTAGAGAAATAATTGGAAAAGAATTAGCACTACTTAAGGTAAAAGAAAAATAAAATGTACAACGGCGACGAATTATCAGGATGGGGGCAATTATTTGCACTATTCCTTGTGATAGGTTTACCTTGTTTAATCTTTTGGTGGTTGGGTTGGTTCAAACGTGATAGTGTAATGATGTCAGCAGAGAAAACTGACTTTGGATTTGACAAGCCTAAAAAGATGCGTAGTTGGGAAGGTTTGTTATATGTATTATGGAACTGGAAAAGTTATGCGGCAAAAACCATATGGTTAGTAGGCGTACCTTTGGTGTGGTATGAATCAGACATGGGTAATGCTATACTGTGGTTTATATTCGGAGGCATTCTAGTAGTAATGGGAAAATTCTGGGAGTTATTTAAAAGATAATGGAAAGCAATAAAAGAAGTATAGCAAAAGCTATTTCTTGGAGAATAGTTGGTACTGTAGCAACAGGAGTAATAGGATATATCCTCACAGGATCTATGGTTGTTGCTAGTAGTCTTATGAGTATTGATTTTGTTATTAAGTTTATTCTTTATTATCTACATGAAAGAGCCTGGAATAAAATAACGATACTCAAATAAAAGGTTGACAAACCTAAAAAAGTATGTTAGTATATACATAACAATAAAAATACAGGAGGCACTATGTTTACTATTTTAGCAATCTTAGCATTTGTTGCTGGTGTATATGCATTTAAAGAAGATCTAAATGCTGGTTATGCATACGGACTTATGGGATTTATTGTAGCATGGTTGTTATGGATGCAATATGTTGGGTGAAATTGATTTACAAGCATGGCTATCATTTGGATTAGTCGGTGGTATTATTATATCTATAATATGGTCTCATTGGAAAAATAAATGAAGCCTATTAAAATTTACGAAACAACATTAAAAGATGTCTTATTAGATAATCCACAAGGTAGTTATATCTACAGAATAATGTTTAATGATGATATTCCTTTTTATGTTGGTATAACACTTAAAGGTGTTAAAGATAGATTTAAAACACATATAGCAAAGTTTGCAGGTATTAAAAAATATAACGATAGACCTAAATGCCAAGAAATGGTATTTGAAAGTAAAGAATTAAAATTTAAATGTATTGGTAGACAAACATATGGCTATAATACCATACGTGATATATTAAAAAAGAATAAAGTAAAATATGATATGCTTAATGCTAAAGTAATATTAGAACAATTTAGCAACGAAGCATTAAATGATTACGGAACTGATATTGGTGAATTAACTAATAAATTCTATTTTGAAAAATATGAATCTAATATTATTGAAAAAGAATTACCATTAGCAAATGATGAAACTATTCATTTGGCTAATCAACAAATAATGGAGAGCAAGTAATGGATATGTATCCAGCTGAAAGGCAAAAAGAAATTATTTCTAAATTTCAAGAGCTTTTAAAAGAAGCAGATAACTTTCCAATGAGAAGTGATCCTGTTGAATATAGAAAGTTCTGGAGTGGAATCAGAGGAGAAGGTTCTAGTTTACTTGGATTATGTAATCATTTATCAGACCAACTAAATGTTGCCGCTGATGTAATATCAAAAATGCAAGAGGAAAAGAAAAATGGAACCAGTTGATGTAAGTAAAAAGCACTTTTATTTAAGTTTGGTTAAGAGTGCAGTTAGGCTATCGGGTTGTTTAGCCTCCGCCTACACAGGGTCAGTTATCATGTTAGCCGCTTTTCTTGCAGTAGCAGAATTTATAGGGATATGGGAAGAGCTATAATGGCTGACATCATAGATTTCAAACCAAAAGAAACAGTATTCGTTTTAAACTTTACTAGTCCTAGTCCTTTAAAAATGACAAAGACAGGTGGCGAGAATATTGCAGTTGAAATCCGTAAAGTTGATGATGCCCATGGTGTAGGACAAGCATGGGTGCCTGCAGTAAATATAAGACAAGCAAAAGACAAATTACAAAAAATGATTGAAGTGTTGGAGTTCCAAGACTAGTATAGGAGGAGTTATAATGGAAAAATTTGATTGGCCAAGAATGTACAAAGTTGAAGAGTACATTGAACGAGAGGCATATAATGCAGTAGAAGAGTTTGTTGTTGACTTTTATAATGTTGAAGAAATAGGTTTAATTCCTAAACAACAAATTGATGAAATGATGGCATGGCGAGAAGAACATGTTAACGAGTATTCTGCTATGTGGGGTGCATTTACAGATGTCTACAATGTTTGGGAAATGGAAAATGAATTATAAAGTTATGTATATTCCTAAAATTGAGGATGAAGTTGCAGTAGCACAATTTGAAACTAAACAAGAAGCAGATGCACACATGGAGCATATTGCAAAAGTAAAGCCTAGAGTTTTACCATTTCATTATATAAAGGAGACAAAATGAAATTTGATGATTTACAATTTAAAGCAGATCCAAATGGGTTACCATTAATTAGAGCCAGAACAGAGATTAACGGCTTTGAGTTATCTGTGCTTAAAGAACCAAACGATCCTAACAAATATGAGTTTGCAGTCTTTAATGCTTTGGGAGAAATGATCCTAATAGAAGGCATACATAATAATGAGTACGATACAGTTATTAGATATCAAACATCTGACGATGTTGAACTTGTTATGAAAAGGCTAGAACATGGGATTGAAGCTACAGGAACTTTTTACAGATAATAGAATTATAATTCTATATGTTTTATTTGCTTTTTTATTAGGTGCTCTTTTCTTAATTGCATCACATCACTTACATCAAATTCCAGCAATACAATATGCATGTGAAATGGCTAGAGATGTAAGACCAGTCCCGCCTCCTATGATTTGTCCTTAGTCTCTTATTATTTCTGTAATACTTTGTTTCTTAAAAATATACGATAAGTCTTCATCAGACAACGGCGTTTCTAAATCACCTATCTCTGCTGTCATTGAGCCAGTTTTATTATAAGGTAAACTCATGTCAATATAACTATGTAAATTATTTCTTTCAATCCATTCTTCTGTTTTGCCCACACTATTAAATGGAGCTGGATTGTAAGTTTCTGATACCCAACTAGGCTTATTAAGGTTTGCAATAATCTCACAACTAGCATGTAACTGTGGTCGTACCATATCCTGCTTAACTGTATCTATATCATTATCCATTGCACAATGTCCTATATTCTTTCCCACAGTATTATAACCCATCATTAATTTACTATACTCAGATTCTTTAAAGTATTGATAGTCGCTATACTCTAAAGGTATCTGATAATGCATATCTTTATTATACTGGTATGCTCCAAACTTAGGTGTCCATCTATAACTTGGTGCAGATTGTATATTTGCAACAGATTCTACTAAATGTATTTGTGTGTTAACTGCGGCCATATCCTCCATTACAGAATTACTAGGTTCTACGTTTGCATGGAAGTCTCTGTGTAAATCATTTAATACTTTTGCATCATACTGATCGCTTATAGGTAAGTTACATTTATTTGCAAACACAATTAGTTTATTCCATTCCTCTTCCATTGATAGCTCACCTAGATTAGGTCTCCACCATGTTGTCCAATCAGGAATTGGTTGTCCTTTCATGTAGTCTGCAATTTCTATAAACTTTTTAGTTACTGGATTGTCATTTAGTTTATATGTGATATTGACATGATCTATAATTATTGTGAGGTGCATACTGATATTTATAATTGGTATCTTTAGTTGGAATAACCGATATACATAAGTGTATGTTTATTCGTAACGTTGAACACCTGTTGACAGGATTTGTGTTTTTATTAGTAGGAACGTTCTTCGGAGCATACGGATTACTCTTTTACGAAACAGGAACAATAGAAGAAATGGGTCCAGGGTGGTTTCCTTTCTTTATTAGTCTTGGTTTAATAGTACTAGGTGTAATACAAGTGTTAAGATCTATAGCCACAACAACATACGGTGTTGTTAGTTTTGAGATTGCTAGACCTATTTTTATCACAGCATTGATTATAGGAATGTCTTATGCTTGGCCGTATATTGGTGCCGCTACTGCATTGGGATTAATAATGAGTGGTAGTGGATTACTTAATCCGAAATATGAACTCAAATGGTTTCTAGTAAGTTGGCTTTTTATTATAGCACTACTAGTGGCATTTAAATATGGCTTAGGAATGAGTGTTGTAATATGGAACTAGTATACTTAGGAATTGAAACGGTCTTTTCCAATTACACTTGGCTGTACTGTATCTTTGGTATTGTACTAGGAACACTTGTAGGTGTATTACCAGGGCTTGGTCCTACTGCTACAATTAGTATGCTACTACCAGTAACATACGGACTTGGTCCAATACCAAGTATTATAATGTTAGCAGGAATATACTACGGATCACAATACGGCGGAAGCACTACTGCAATATTACTAAACACACCTGGCGAGAGTAGTGCAGTAATGACTTGCATAGACGGAAACAAAATGACTAGAAAAGGCAAAGCAGGACCGGCAATATTTGCCGCAGGCTTTAGTTCTTTTATTGCTGGTGTGTTTGCTACGATACTATTGGTAACGTTATCACCTATGCTAAGTGTACTTGCATTGAAGTTTGGACCAGCAGAGTATTGTGCATTGATAGGTTTGGGCTTTTTAAGTGTTGGCATATTAACAACAGGAGATATTTTTAAAGGGATAGGCATGTGCTTTATTGGTGTGCTTATAGGAACTATAGGAACAGATATACAAACCGGGGTAATACGTTTTGCGTTCTTTGATGAACTAGAAGACGGTATATCGTTTCCTATTGTTGCTATTGGATTATTTGCATTTGCGGAGATCATTAAGAACATAACTAAAGATGAAGCAATGCAACTATACAAAGGAACTATTCAACTATTTCCAAGTAAAGAAGAATTCAAACGTATTATTCCACCAAGTATAAGAGGATCCTTTATTGGATCTTTCCTTGGACTAATCCCAGGAGGCAGTAGTACTATTAGTTCTTATGCGGCTTATGCTGTAGACAAGAAGTATGGCAATAAAGATGCTGAATACGGTGAAGGTGCTATTGAAGGTGTAGCCGCTCCTGAGAGTGCAAACAATGCCGCAAGTCAAACAGGCTTTATTCCATTGTTGTCATTGGGCATTCCGGAAAATGCTACAATGGCACTAATGCTAGGTGCATTGTTGCTAACAGGTATTGTACCCGGACCAGATATTGTTAGTAGAGAACCTGAACTGTTTTGGGGACTGGCAATTAGCATGTTGTTTGGTAATTTACTGTTGGTGATACTTAACATTCCTTTTATTAAGATATGGGTAACAGTATTGCGTATTCCTTACAATACATTGTATCCTATCATAATTGCAATTTGTTGTATTGGCATTTACTCAATTAATAGCAATGTAAATGATGTTGTGATAACTGCCGTGCTTGGACTTGCAGGTTACATATGTTTAATGTTACGATTAGAAGTAGCACCGTTGATGTTAGGACTTATACTAGGTCCTATGCTAGAAGAATATTTTAGACGAGCAATGATGTTTAGCGACGGATCGTTTATGATTTTTGTAGATCGTCCTATTGCATTCGCACTAATACTTTGTGCAGGTGTATTAGGAGCATACGGACTCTATAACACGTTAAGAAATAAGTAACAGCATGATAGTGATTTCACATCCTCGTAGCGGTAGTAGTGCATTTTGCAGAATGCTACATTATGCACTTAACCCAACGTACAAAGGCGGAGTTGGAACAAGGCTATCAGAGTTTTTAAACTTTGGCTCCAATGGAGACGGCAACAATAATGGCTGGCACTTTAATACATTTCCTGTTATACAACATTTTATAATTGGCAAAAACAAAGAACCTTTTCTGTGGAATCTAAACGTACTAGACCAAGGAGTATATGATATTCCAGTAGACAATAACTGGCAGGATGGAATAAATGAATATTTGGCAGGCCGCTGGAAGTCGCCAATGGTTAAGAAAGAAATATTGTTTACCAAAGACAACTGGCGCGGCATAATTTTAGATCAGCTTAGAGCAAGAGTACGGTATATTGATCATTTACACAACAATCAAATACCTTTTACATGTAAACATTTCCTGCGTAACGGGACCAGCCATTTTATAGACAAAGGAAGCAAGTACTATGAGATAGGACTCATTGAGCCCGATCGTCAACCCGAGATCAAGAAGTATCCGCCTCTGTTGGATGATTGTTTTGACTTTAGGAAATACGATCATATTTTTCTACTAGCAACTAACCCTGCTCGTAGTGTAATGAGCGGAGCATTACTAAACAACTACAAACTAAAAGCAAGAGCACACAATTACGAAACGGCTGAATACGAGCCACTAGTACCAGATGCAAATCCTCCTGAGATACAGCAAGTGTCAGTAAGAAACAGACTAGGAGCAATACTAGCCTTATATCATGAACTGAGACACGGTTGTAAAGATTCAACTGTGATCACAAACACACAGCTATTCAAAGACAATGCAGTTTCACACAAAGGCAAAACAATATCCTTTGATGAGTATGCAGAGAAAGACTCTTATAAAGAAATTCCTATACCTTATGCAAACCCAATAGAAGACTACCATAGCAACTCTGCAGAAATAGTTAAACAAGTCAAGCATATTGTAACTTCTAGATATCCAGATATAGTAGACAAGTATGGGATAACATTCGAATGATAATATATTCCCATCCACGTAGCGGTAGCACGGCCATGCTTAAAATATACAAATGGCTACAAAAGAATGTGCATGGTACACCACAGGTTCTTGATTTAGGAGAGTGGTTAAATTTTGGTGCTATGCATAATAATAAGCAGGAACAAGGATTGCCTGCATGGTTAGACAGAGGCAGAGACAGCGAACACAAATGGAGACCCTTTTACCAAAGTCTAGTTCAGCACTTTATACATGATGAACGCACAGAAGCCGTTGAGCATACCTATTGCGTTGTAGACACTGATGTATTTGATTTGGACTTTGACGATCCGGATTTTCTAGTTCGTAGCGAAGAACGTTGGGAGAGCAAGGGATATGGACTTGCACACGGAGATCCCGTAGGACATCCTCTAAAAGAAGTCACTAGAACTTTCAACAGCAAAGAAGATTTATTGCTCAGTATAATAGAAGAGTATAATCATCGTGTGCAGTATATACAAAAACTAAAAAAGCACAGAGTACCTTTTGTAGTAAAAATATTTCCAAATACAGAACGTCCATTCTTTGTCAAGCAAAATTTACAACAACACATGTTAGTCTCAACACCACAAAGAGATGACATTATTATAATAGCCAATGATATCAGCAGAAGTGTACTCTCACTTGCTGTACTACTTGAATACAAAACTGAAGGTACAGTACATAACTATCAGGATAAAAAACCTCCTGTTGAGCCGGAAGAAGGTAAAAGAATAAAAGAAAACTTTATGCAAGTGCGTCTACTACAACTGGATTGCTTGTACAATTTTATTTCACAAGACACATCAAGTAATATAATAACCAAAGATGATTTGTTTGTTAAACAAAAGATTTGTATCAACGAAGTAGAATACAATTTAAAAGAGTACTTTGAAGCTGAGACAAATAGAGAATATGCAATGCGTTACACAGAAGATCTTGCAAATTACTTTGTCAACACCAAAGAATCAATAGCTAAACTACACAAGCATATACTAGAACACTATCCAGACATAGCACAAAAGTATCTAAAGTTTTAGACCACTTGACGGATTAACGTCTTGATTTTAGTGGACAGCGAAACCTCGTCGGCAAGAGCTATAGGCATACTCTAAGTATGACATAGCAGTAGAACACACAAAAGACTCGCTCAAACGAAAAAGACACAGATACAGGTTGACAAACACTCCGGATCATTGTATACTAACTACACTAGTACGGTATAGGTGCCGTGGTTTTAGCAAGTATTAAATAAAAGTGCGTAGTTAACTAATAAAAAAATTTAAGCTACCGCTTATAAAAATACTGTAAAGCGAGGCGGGCCTCGCTTGACGGGGTTTGGTAAGTACATATGCACCGGCCAACCAAAGGAATGAAATGCAATATAACGAACAACAATCACAATCTAACAGAAAAGTAATTAAAATTAAAAAAGCCAGCAATGCATTTATTATGTTTTGGCATCTAACTGACTTCTGTAACTATAACTGTACTTACTGCCCTCCATGGCTAAAAGCCGGAGATTATCATATGGGCCGTAAACCTGGACATCCTACTAATGAAGAAATTGATATCTTCTTACATAGATTGCAATATGATATATTAAAAGACAATCGACGATCACATATTATGCTATCTGGAGGAGAACCAACAGTACATAAAAGGTTTGGAGAAATAGTTCATAGGCTATCAGTTGATATGGGTAGTGATGTATGTATTACTACTAATCTAAGTCGACCATTAAAGTTTTGGGAAGGGCTAGAAACATTACCTGCTGGAATGAATATATCATTACATCATGAAACAACAAACATGGATCAGATTAATGAAAAAATGGAATTCCTTGTTCCTGCTGGAGTACAGACTCAATTTAACTTAGTTTGCGATCCAGGTAACTGGGAAAAAGGAACTATGGAAATGTTTAATGGTTTAGATCCTAAATTTCAAAAGTATATACATGCTTGGCCTTTACACGACAATAGTCATAAAAGAAATAGACACATCTACGAATATAGTGCAGAGCAGAGTAGATGGATGAAAGAACGTAACATAATTTATAGAGCAACTCGTAAAAGAGAAAAGTCTAAATTTAAACAAGAAAACTCTTTTGTATATTTTAGTGACGGAAGTACTTCTACTATTAAGCAAGTTAGCGAAACAACATTTAAACAAGGTGGACAAAACTGGTTTAATGGATGGAAGTGCAGAGCTGGGCAACAAGCAATTGATGTTAATTTTAGTGGCGAGGTATGGTCTAGTGTATGTAAGTTTGTCAAGCTCGGTCGTATAGATGATTTTAAGTTATTAGAAGATGCAGTAGTATGTAATAGAGACATTTGTATTCATCCTATGGATTTAGGATTAGATAAAATTGCGCCAGGGGAAGCGGAGTTTGATACCTGGGGAAAGTTGCTAGTAGGTTAAATACAGTATGATCAATAATAACACTAAAATTTATCTAGACATGGATGGCGTACTTGCAGACTTCTTTGGAGCATGGTCTGAAAAGGCAGGCGTTAAAAATTGGAAAGATATTCCGCCTGATCAAGTTAATACTACATTAGATGATATGATAGGAACTGATTTCTTTAACACACTTCCTAAGTTTCCTACTGCTAATACACTAGTTGATTTAGCAAAATCATATACTGGAGAGTATCATATTAATAGCTCTCCGTTGCGTAACGACCATGAGAATAGCGGACAATGGAAGAAAGTTTGGATTAAAAGAGAATTAAGCACACAACCTAAAACCATTATACTTACAAATACAAAAGAGAAGTATGCAGTAAATCCAGATGGTAGTGCTAATATATTAATTGACGATAGAGGTGCTAACATACAAGCATGGGCTCACGCAGGCGGCATTGGCCTCAAGTATCAAGCAGATGAAAATACCATTGCTGAACTTAGAGCAAAATTAGATAAAGTTTTTAATATTACTCCAGGGCAAGATCCTAAACTAACAGAAGGCAAAATTAAAAAGCATCCTGAAGAAGATGGTGCATACTTACTAGACTACAATGGTAAGGAATACAAAGTTTCAAAATTTCTCAATAATAATTTAAGACATGCCGGCGAGTGGAGTATTTTTCAATTAGAAAATAACGAATGGGAATGGGTAGATACTGTAACCGGTAGAAACTATGCTATTGAAAGAATACGACAGATAAATGAAGATGCAGTAGCATTAAGAGTTATAGATCCAAAACTACCTAACTGGAAAGAACCAAAAAAGCCTACCAAGCATCAAAGACGCAAAGCATTAACAAAGCAATACAATAAAACTGTAAAAGAGGACCCAGAGCTTAATGACGTTGAAGTCAGCTTACACGGAGATGCTAAAAAAGGTTATGTATTAAGTAAAATTGCTGTACCAAAAGAATTGCGTAATACAGGTATTGGCTCTAAGGTAATGAACGACTTAACAGACAAAGCAGATGCAGAAGGTGCTATTATCGCACTAACACCAGATAACACTTACGGTGGATCTAAAACAAGACTTACACAATTTTATAAACGTTTTGGGTTTGTTCCTAACAAAGGAAGAAATAAAGACTTTCGTTATAGAGAAACTATGATACGTTATCCTGTTACAGAAGATATAGATTACACTCGACCAGATTTTGATAGCGAATGGGAAGAAGCTATGCGTTATCCTCAATTTGAAAAAATGGGTAAAGAGGCATGGATTGATCTTGCTAGTAGCGGAAGAATAATTAATATTAATGATGCATTATCTAATTTAATGTACAATACAGATGCCGGCGAAAAGTTTAGAAATACATGGCACGAATTAGATGCAGACAAGAAGAAAAGATTTGTACAAGCTCTAGATAAAGAAAGAGTTGAATTACCTATTATTGCCCGTTGGCCAGATGGTGGTTTAGAATTAATAGGTGGTAATACTCGTTTAACAGGATTAATGTTAAACAAAGGCGAAGCAAAGGCTTGGATATTTAACGCATAAATAAACTTAGCAGTTAAAGGAGTTGTCAATGGGTATACCTAAAATTGAGTCTTATCAGATTCAAGATCTATCATTATTAGACGAAATAAACAAACATGTCAATAACACAGATTGGTATGCAATGACAGAAAGAAATGATTCATATGAACAAGCAGTAAACGAAGGATTACTAACTGAAACAAAACTTGCCCAATTAAAAAAAATACACAGTACCAACCTAAACATGCAACTGCTTATAAAAGCAAGAATTAATGAGCAAGGTTTGTGGCCACACCACCATCTCCTGCCTGAAGAAGACGACGGTATTCTTAAATTGCGTAGTATTGTTAGACAAGCATACGGCTGGGACGAAACTAGTGTTAAAAGAAGAGCACTTCCAGTCTGGAATCTATTTGACTATATGAATAAAACATTCTTTAACAATGAACTTACATTAGATGGGCATGGCGAAGAAGTATCCGGTGCTAGGCATATATGGTACGATAAAGATAATATGGATATTCCAGGTTGGGGAGATGACACCGGGCCAAATGGAAAATTTGATGAACGAGATCCAACTCCTGTCTTTGTAGCATATGCTAATGGCAAGTCTAGTTCAACTAGACGTATCGCTGGTGCCAATGCTAGAGGTTTAAGCAACGGTGTACATAGAGATTGGGATCAGGATTGGAGAGAAGATGAAATTGAGGATAATGGATATTATTCTTTGTTAGTTCATATTAATAAAGAATGGGCATACTCTGAAGCAGGCGAGCTACTATTTTACGAAACCATAAGCCCTGATAATGCTTTATCTGTACATGAGAGAAGAGGATACGGAGTTGGCAGACCGACTCATATGTTTGGGCATGTTCCTGGATCTGTAATTTTATACCCTGCAACAGCATTACATGCTACACATGGCATTCAAGCTAAAGCCGCAACATCCAAGTCGTTTTCTAAAAAGATAGTTTACAGGGTTCAACGCAGGTCTACACTTGCTAAATAAGTATAGAATTAAGATAGGAGAATAATTCAATGGGATTTTTTAAAGCAATTAAGTCTTTTTTCAGTGGACCAGAAGAAACCAAAGAAGATAAGAAACTTGCTAAGGCTTATAGAAAAGTAGTAGAGGTAAAACCATCTGCTATTACTGAGCCAATTGTTTTGGTTACTAAAGCCAAGACTTCAACCGAACTAAAAAAGATGACAAAGAAAGCACTTGACACATATGCCAGAGAAGAGCATAATATTGAACTCGATGGTCGTTTGACTAAAGATAAGATGATTATTTCTTTTAATAAAGAAATTAAAAAGAAAAAGAAGAAGTAGATATGTTACTCAGGGATCTATTAGTACCAACAGCAGATGTTGAAACTATTTTAATAAGACGTATACCTATCAACGAAGGTGGACATGCGTTCAAGGACCCTACAACTAAAGAACTTCTTACTAAACAGAATGCTACGACAGCAGAAGTAGATGCCACCCTAAAAGCATTAGGTTCACGTCTAGGCATAGACTTAATTAAAAATAAAACAGGGAGTACAATCTATCCAAACAAAATTACAGGCGATGGTGACACTAACTTAGATCCAACTGACTTTATGAAAGTTGATCCTAGTGAAGATGCTAAAGTTAGTATGAACAAGTTCAGGGAATGGTTGACTAGCAAACTACTTGGAGCAGGCATCCAAGATACACATATTAAAAAGGGAGGTGACGGTCTTGCAGTTATGTCACCCATTCCCGGAACTGACGAATACTTACAAGTAGACTTAGACATTAGCACACCAGGAGATGGACAATTTGCTAGGTGGTCTAGAAGAGGAGAGCCAGGATCAGCAAAAGGTGTTTTTAGGCATATACTTAAAAGTGCTATTGCAAGAGGTATTAATCCAAACTTAAAATGGTCTTTTAAGAATGGTTTAGTAGATGAGGTTACTGGAGAAGCTACAAAAGATCCAGAAACTATTGCCAAGAGATTATTTGGCGATAAAGGAAAAGCAACAGACCTAGATAATATAGGTGCAATCTTAAATGCACTAAAGAGTTACAGACCTGATATTGCTGATGATGTAATTGAAAAGGCACAACAAGGTGTTGCTAACATGAAGTTTGATTATAAATACGGAGAAGAAAAGTAATGTGGGATATGTTAACACAATTAGCAACTGATAGGCTATGGATATACACAGGTATTGCTGGAAGTATTTTTGGAGCCTTGTTTCTATTTTGGGTTAAAGATACATATATTGCATTTTGGGTGTTTACCAAATGGGATAACATATTAAATTTTCTTGTTGACAGATGGGGTTGGACTTGGTTTAAACACGATCCAGAGGGATGGAAAAAGATAAATCCAAAACTAACATCTAAGGTTGAAGATTTAGAAAACCGTATTAGGAAGTTAGAAAAAACAAAAAAGATTATTATTAAGAATAAAGGTTAAAGTATATGTTACTAAGAGAGTTACTTAAAGAAGACGAAGAAACTAAACAGGCTATTATTGCAAAGATTTCTGGCCTTCAGGCAGATAACGAACAGGATGCTGAGATACTTGATAGAATTTTTAGAACATTGCATAATGATGATATATCAGGTAAGATTGCACAAGCATTTGGACCTCCAACAGAAGATGATACTTTCCAACTTGAACCTCTTTTAAAAACACTTACACAAATTATATTCCATGCAGGTGTTAATTACAAAAGCCTAAGTACATTTCTAAGCAAACTAGAAAAAGGCAATGTTGTTGATGTTGGCAAAATTGTTAATCCGGGTGTAGGAAGTGTTAGAGACTTCTTTGGCGGTGACGAAACAGCAACACGAGTATTTCAATCTATGGCAACATTAGGTGCAGGTAAAAAACAAAAAGGCCCTGGTGAATATGCACTTGCTATGCTATCTAATAAAATCAGATTAAAAAGCGATGGTGGAGATATTGAAGCCGCAGGTAAAGGGATTGAAGTTAAAGCCGAAACATCTACTGGAGGCGGACGTCTTGGTGAAGGTGGACCTACTAACATAGTAGCAAAAGAATACTGGAGCCAACTTCCTAGTATGGCCCAACACTTTGAAAACGGTGGTAAAGGACTTGGACTTAAACGAGCAGTTCCTTACCTTGCATTAGATCTTCCACTTAACGATCCTGAAAAGAAGAAACAAAGACAAGATATACTTACAAAATGGTTTTCACAAGTCTTTAAAGACCCAGCTCCGTTTGTTGCCGCAATGATGCAAGACGATCCGGTTGTAGCAGAAAGAATGTACGGTAAAGCAAACTATGAGGCTTATAAAGCAAATTATGGATGGGACGGATTATTAGGCATTAACTTTCCACAATTAAAATATGTGATGGTTAATACAGGTGACGAGTTTGTTAAGATGATAGAAGCAGGACATTTCTCTAGTCTTAGCATAAGTTTAGTTCCTAGTAGTGCTAGGCCGTCAGAGGTATATGCACAATTAAGTCTTACAAAAGCAAAAGCATAACTCGTATGCTTTAAACACATAAACTTTAGGTTTATATCATCAACATGTTAATATAAATAAAGTGTAAGCACAAAGGAGCCGCTATGAATAAATTTAATATTGCGGTTGCTATGATGATAGGTATATTAATAGCTTTTGCTAGTCAAAGTAGTGCCGCCCCAACTGATAACGAAATTAAACCGGAAGCACCATCGCAACCGGTCGTACCACAGCCACAACAATCTTTTAAACCAGTGATTTGCCAAGTCACGGCAATAGTTGTTGATAATCTCAAAAACAAATATAACGAATTACCAGTATTTGTTGGAGACGGCCAGGATCAAGCAGGAACTAGTTATGTTGTCTCTCTAAATCGAGACAATGGGGAATTTACTATTGTACAATTTTCAGCAGACAGAGGTACTGCATGTATTATTGGTTCTGGTACAGGAGCAAAAGTAACTATGATTCCATCAGAGAAAACGAAAGGTATGCCTGTTATTTTTCCAATAAGTAATTGACAATGACAGACAAATATACTATAATGTTTTATATGCTTAACACTTTCTATTTGACAATAGTTATAGGAATGGTGTTAGGGTTTTATATTTTCTTGGGTTCATACTTCTTGATTATTACAATAATGTGTGTTCCTTTCTGGATTGCTGGAGAATTATATGGGCAAGAAAAATCTAATTTGGAACCTACAAGAAGAGATTAATTACAATCAAGATTTTTTTATTCCACTTGACTTAAAGTTAGATCCAGAAGAGAAGAATAACTTTGCAATGCATTTTGCAAAAGAGTATCTACCTGGAATGAGCAAGATGACAAACTTGTCTGTTGCTGATGGTAATGTAAAGGAATTTTTCCCAAACTCATATAAACAAGCCAACGACTTGCTAAGGCCATTAGGTTTATGTGCTAGAGCTATGACTTTATTTGTTTCTCCTCCTACTCCTGATATAGAACAATGTAGAAACGTACATATAGATTCTACTAAAACAAGAGAAGGAGATGTATTTCCTTTAGAAGCAAGACTTAGTTATTACGAAATGGCAGAGGTACCAGGGATTATAAGATGGTATCCTTCAAACAAAGATGAGGTTGAGTATGTTAAACTTCCTCAAGCTGATAGTGCTATATTTGAAGGAAAGAATAGTAGAATATATGCAACAGAATGGATAACCGCATTAAGACAAGGCAGACTTTCTTGGGAGGATGCACCAGACTACATACACTCTACAACTACTTCTGTACCTAGTGCATTACTAAGAACTAACCTACCTCATCATGTTATACAAGGTCCAGGTGTTAGAATAACAGTTTCATGTCAAATACAATGGATACATTCAAAGAGTCCCGTAGGTACATGGCAACACATACGGGATAAGTATCTATATGAACAATAAAAAACAAAGAGAATTATCTATGGATTACTGTAACAACTGCGGTCGGGGTAGCCACTGTGGTGTGCCAGTAATGGAAGACTTTAGACGAGAGCCATATAATCATGGTATCGAAGGACAAATATGTGTTTGTAAGTATTGTATGTGCGGAAGATGTGCAACTAAGTAAATTACAAGAAGGTATTAACCACTTACATTTGACTAAATATAATGAAAGTAGTTACTTAAATAGACGAGGAATAAAACTATGAAATTTAGAGATATTGTACATGAAGACGGAGAGGGTGGCGGTGGCGCCGCTAGTACTTCTACTGCTTCTGCTGATGTTGGTGGACTTGCTTATCCTTTATTTGTTAAAGGTAAAACCCGCAGACAAAAAAGAAAAAATGCAAAAAAAGCAGTAGGACAAAAGAATTACGGTGGACCTAGTTATATAGGTAAAGGCGTATATGAATCCGAAGGTGCAGATCTAATTGAAGCTGAAATTAATGAAATATTTGGTCTAGGCCAAAAGAAAAATCCAGCTGTTAAGCAAAGTAGTGTATATAGAGTACTACAACAAATTTCTACAAACACAGATCCTTCGCCAAAAGATGTTAAACTAGATGACGGACAGATTATTGCTGTTACTCCAGATCAAGCAACAAGAATTGTTAACGCCGCAACATTACAAGGTAGTGCTGGTGGATGGGAAAAACAATTAGGCGACTGGGAAATTTTTAAAAAAGTTGTTCAGTTTGCTAAAGTACCTTTAGCCAAACTTCGTAAAAGTACACCAGGAAAACATTGGACAGAAGAGAGTGCAAAATTAGGTGAAGCTAACATAGTTGACCATGATGGTGTTATTTACAAAATGGATAGACAAGATCCAATGAACAAAACCGAAGTAGCAGTATTAGGTGGAGCAGGACGTTATACATTAGAAGGGCTAAGAGAGAAAGCAAGAACCGAAGCACAAGCACTAGCAAATGATCTCAAAGAAGGTGGAGCAAGTGGAATGACATTTCTTACAGCCAAACAAAATATCTATCAATTATCCAATACTATAGAAACTATTGTATCAGCATACAACCAACTAGAACGTATTAGACGTAAAGGCGGAAGAGGATCAAGAGGAATTACAAGAGAACATATTGAACCAGTACAGATTGGTATTAAAGTTTTAACTGAAGCAAAGGAAAAGTTTAAGCTATGATACAGATAAGACTCATGCATGAAGGTAAATTAATTAAAAAGATCTCTAGCAGAGTCAGTGAATCTGTTGTGCTTCAACACTTAGATAATTTTGTAGGGGATTATGATGAAATTCATTATTACGGAAACGTGACAGAAGACTTTAAAGATACAATGAAAAAAGTAGGTAAGAAGATTGTTCCTGCCGCAATGGCGGCTGGTATTGCAATGGGTGCCGCAGATAATGCAGGAGCACAGACATTTGATTTGGATCAAAATATTGGTTCACTTATTGGACAGGTATTCTCACCAAACTATCAACAATTAAAAAGAGAACGTGATGCTAATAGACGTGTTGAAAGAAGAGCATGGGAAGCAAAACGTAGAGAGCTTGACAGAGCAAGAGTTAGAGCCGCAAGAGAAGCTGGTAAGAGAGAAGCTGAAAGAATATATGGTGCACCTTCGTCAAATAAAAAGAGTGCTGTAGTTTATGATCAGGCCCGTCTTTCAAAAAGCGGAAGAACTATGTACTTGTATAAACCAAATGGACAAGTACTTGCAATTAAAACAAAAGACTTGGAATGGATTGCAGGAGACTCTAAGAGAATGGGACATTACCTTAGTCCTACAGGAAAAGTATACTATGTTAAGAATGGTGTTCCGTTACCAGAAGGAAGAGGAAGAGCTACACATAAAAAAATAAAGGACTTAGTCAAATGAAAAATATGAGACAATTAATTAATGCCGTTATGGTTACAGAAGGCACCTGGGCTTTACCAACTACTGATGATCAAGTAGCTAAGATGAATATGTTAATGCAAAATCCTATAGCATTAGGTGACGGTGGCGAAAATGCAACAAATCAAATTTCTTTTGCATTTGGTGACGATACATTGTATGACAATTTAGGAGATGCTGGAGATCAAGATCCAACTGCAGATGCTAGGCCAATCATAATGAAATGGTTAGATGGTGTAGTAGGAACTTTTGGTGTTGAATACGACAAGTATATGTCTGCTATAGCTGATGCAAACAGAATGGGACAAATGGAATTACCTCTAGACGAAGATAGTGTTGATGATGATAAGACTGATCAATTAAACAACCTCTTCATGTCAGTAGATGCATTAAAGCAAGAAGTTGAAGAACTAGCAAAACTAGATACTCAGGAAGGTGCTTCAGGGGTTGGAGACTTGCATGATCAGATTACTACAATGTACAATCTATTAGATAAATTTGATGATGTAATTGACAGGTCAACTAATATTGTACCAACAGGATTAAGACAAGGAAAGTATTAATTATGAACATGCGTAAACTTATTAATATTGTCGAAGCTGATCCAGCAGTAGGAACTATACCTGCTTCTGGTGCTACTCCAGTAACGGCTAGTGTTAAGCCTACGCCACCAGCTAAAGGTTCCGCCGTTCGCAAACAAGAAAAAGATGCCGCACAAGATCAATCAGCTTTACCAGGTGGTAAAGAAGATCCAAATGCAGTTGAACTTGATAAAGATAACGGATTAGATAAAGGTACACTTGATGCTATTGAAAAAGCAGGTGTTACCATTAATGTAAAAGAAGCAGATATTAATTCACGTGATGACGATATTTTAAAAGATATACTTGCAAATAATCAAGAGGCGTGGAATAATTTTAAAGAAGGAAATGACATTACAGATAATGATGATTTCTATCAACAATTAGTTAGTCACTTTATTAGTACAGATCAACTTTCACAAGATGATGTTGATAAAGGGGTTGCTGTTGAACGTATTACAGGATGGCTAGACACACTAGCTAACAACGTGGAGGTTGTAGAAATGGACGACAACGATTTTGAAAAGTACGGTGACGAAGCCGATAGAGATGAAAAGGCATCTGATAGTGATCGTAAAAATGCTGATAAGAATGTTATCATGCAGATACGAAGAGCCGCAGATGGACAAAAACCTACAAAAATATTTGTAGATGATGGTGAGATTATATTAGACCCAGCAACTGCTAAGAAAGTAAACTATGCATTTGATAATATTCGCCCACAAGCAAAAGGTCAATTTCAAGGTATGCTACAAACCAAAGCAGGCCTAACTGATGTGATTAAGATGGTTGACGGCAAAACAATTCCAGAGGCTACCTCCACAGCCGAATCTAAGATTGCTGTCAAAGAAGATAATACAGCTAATATGCCTTTCATGGAAGTCATATATCAATACGTAGATGAAGAAGAAGATTCGGATGGTACTATGTACCTTGATAGTAGTAGATTAATTGCTGATGTTGAGTATATGATTAAACAAGACAATCCAGGTGTAGAAATTATGTCTGAAGATGTTCAAGAATCTAGAATGGGATTTAAAGACTTAGATAAACTAGGCAAAGAAAATGCAAGTAAAGTTGACCAAGAGGCACGCCGTCAAGGTAGTGCTGATATGGAGCCTGGTGATGCAGATCAGCTACGTTATAAGATTGCTAAAAAGATGGGTCTTGCAGAAAATGAAGGAAGTATTAACGAAGGAAGTCTTAACGAAGGAACTATGTCTAATGACGTTGATTCAGATGAATTTATGAACTTTCTTCAAACAAAAAATTTAGCAGTTGGTCCAGACCCGTTTGCAAATGCTGACGGCGATGAGTATGGCGAAGAAGAAATGGTAAAAATTATGAAGATGGGTGCAGAAGATAAAGTTGGTGCATTCTTTTTTGATGATGAGCTATGGGACGACCTGCATGTATTAAGAACAGAGCAAGGTGCAGATGCAAATGCTATGCCATTAATTGTAAAGAGAGCTAAAGAGTTATTTGTTGATGAATCAGTTCAAGAAGAAAAGGCTCCTCGTACTGCAAAAGATATTGCACAAGAGATTAGACAAAAAGAATTAGAACTACAGAAACTATACAAAACAGCAACTATCAAGGATTTAGAAGGTGCTAAAGACTTAATGAATAGAACTAAATCATTAGACCGTATTAAGATTGGCGAGAGCTACGAAGGTGCTACAGCAGAAGAAGTAGCTGATGCAATTAAGCAACGTATGTTTGTTAATGGTATGATAGAGAAAGCACTTGAAAAAGGACAAGATCCTCAGACAATTATGTTAGCAATCGAAGATGTTGCACAATTTCACGAAGGTGCAGAAGAGCTAGGTTCAAGTGATATTAGCATTATGTGTAAAGAAGTTATGCAACAATTAGGCGGAATGGACGAAGCATATATTGATGATAATCAAATGGATTCAATTTACGAAGCCGCAGATATTAAACCAAAGTTAACATACGAAGACATTACTAGAGAATTAGAAGAAGGCCAAGTAGTTGATAAAGATATGGCATATCAAATTATGATGATAGGCGATAACGACGCAGAATTATATCAACAACAATTCCTTCCAATCATTAAAAACTTAATGAGAAAACGTGATAAAGGCATTTACGAACCTGAAAAGGCTGTTAAGTTATGGCGTTATTGGGTTGACAATGTTGTTAAGAAACATGCCAAGGATCTTGGAATTGTATCGTCTAGACAAGTTAGCGGAGCCACTCGTAATGAGGTTGCTAAAGAAAAAGAAGAACAAGAACGTATGGAAATGGATTTAGGTAATTGGGACAATAACAAGTCAGCTGGAACTGCTAAAGAATCAGTTGAACAAGTTAACGAAGCAGAAATGTATAAGTCATTAGAAGATGTATATCCAGCAGGTCCTACAGAGATTTGGTTTTGGAAACAAGACAATGGTAGAGATTTTATGATGGGAATGAAATGGTTATCTGAACGTGGTGTAGAAGTTACTAAAGCCACATTACAAGATACACATGTAAAGATTGGTACTATTGCAGAAACTGATCCAGAAAAAGTTTATGGTATGATGCAAGGCGAAAACTGGTCACCAGAAGGTGAAGCAAGAGAGCTTATTAGTAAGTCCGGTTCTGGACATACTAGTATGAGTGTTGGAGATGTTCTCGTTATTGGAGGCAAACTACAAATGGTAGATAGATTTGGATTTGTTAATCCAGAAGATGAGAAAGAAGTTTCCATGGCAGAGAGTACACTTTACTCACCAGAAAAAACAGCCGCACTAATAACAGATAAGATCTTTGAGGAGACTAAAAATGCAAAATAAAGAATTTAATAAAATGTATGCTAAAATAAGAGATCTTAATGATGATACTATTTTAGATGAAGGAGCCTGGTCAGATCTGTGGCATGGTACCAGACAGGAAAAGAAATCAGACCAAGCAACAAAAGATGCTTATGATGCATATAGATTAGAAAAGATTACTAAGAAGTTTGAGAAAGACGGTTTATCTCCTGAAGATGCTCGCAAGTATGCATACCGTAAAGTGTACGGTGCTCCGGTAGAAGAAGCAGATTCAATTGACTTCGCAAAAAAGAAGCAATTGAAACTACCAGATAATTTTTTTAGAAATATTGCGATGATGGATAATCCCCATGCAGAAATAGAAAGATTACTAAATGATCCAAGCAGTCAAGGTGAAGTAGTTAGAAATTATTATACTTCTTATTCACAAGAATATGAGTTAGATCCTGTAAAAGATAAAGAAGAAATTATTGATTATGTTGTCCAAGATTTTGGAGATACAACAGTTGAAGAAGCAGAACCTCTACAAATTGGAACAACATCAGAAATAGAAGACAAATACTATCCGATCACATATACTGCTGATATTTCATATGATAGCAGAGATCGTATGGAAGTTGATAATATAGTAATACACGATAAAAATGGAGAGATGTTACCACCAGACCATCCAGTATATCAAGCAGAGGTAGGATTTATTGAAGACGAAGTAAAACGTACTGGAGAAGAAGATGGAGAAGTAGTTGGTGAAAGCATTACTAACGAAGCAGAACAGATTAATAATGAGTTAAATAGAATTCTAAAACTTTCTGGACTGTCTGAAGCTACAAGTCCGCCTGAAGTAATTAATCCTACTAAAGATAGTTCGCCAGCAGATCTCAAAGCCGCAATCAAGTATGCAAAATACATGAAGGCAAAGATGGATACTGACAAAGCAACAGCAACATATGATAAAGAAATTGATCAATTAGAAGGTTGGTTAAAATCTAAGTCAACAATGAAAACAGAAGGCAAGATGTCAGGTGTGCACCAAGACGCACAAGAAAATGACAAAGAAGATTTTATTGCAATGCACAAAGATCACATGTCAGCAGAAGAAGCTGGCAAGATGTGGGACGAAGTACAAAAACAAATGAACGAAGATTTTGATAGTAGTCACCCTGACTTTCCTAAAGCACAGGCTTACGCCAGTGAAAAAGATGCTGTAAAAGATATAATTGCAAAGCATCCAGAAGCCGCAAAGACACTTCAGCAATCCGGTGATGTATTTTCTATTTACGACACAGACTTATATTTAGATTTGTTTGATCACTTTGCAGAGGACATGCCTTATGGAACACAAAAAGGTAGAGACGGAGATCCAGTAGAGTGGATCAATGATGAATTAGATACAATGGGAATACTTGAAAGTATTGTTGCTTATAAAGTTGAAGAAGGTACACAGAAACCTTTTGTCTCATTAACTAAAGGTATTTGGACTGTTACTGATGGTAATGGAAATGATGTTAATGGCTTTGATAATAAAGAAGAAGCCTTTCTATATCTCGAAAAACATTATGATGAGTTATTAGATCCTCAACCAATTAGATTAAAACGTACACAATCTGATATTGACTATATGAAGCAGATGGATAACTCACACGCATTAATATACGGAGAGAGCAGAAACACTTACTTCCATAAAGGAGATAAGGAATTTAAAGTTATCCCTGAAGGTTATAAGAAAACTAAAAACGGAACAATTACTAAAGTATTGAAATAAGGATCTAAGTATATGGCATTTTGCAGGTTACCCTGGCAGGGATTAATGATCACTCCACTTGGCGACTTTAGACTCTGTGCATTAACTAACGGGTTAGATTACAATCAGGGCATGTCGACAGATGAAGATGGCAAGCTCATGAACATAATGACTCATTCCCCAAATGAAGGTTTAAACGGAAAGTGGCATCGTGAAGTAAGAAAGAACGATGTGCAATCTGATGGCTCTTGGCATGACATATGTAGTTGTTGCAGAGATAGAGAAATTGCTACTGGTAGTGACATTAAACACATTGCCGCTAGTAGAAGACAAAGTATGGAACGTAGAAATCCTAGCACACATATTGTTGATGGTAGCACTTATAAAGACGTTAAAATGGACAAAGACGGATATGTAGATTGGATGCCTACTACACTAGATATTAGATTTGGTAACCTGTGTAATATGGCTTGTGTACAATGTGGACCTAACTATAGTAACAAATGGTATGAGGACTGGGTAGGCTTTTATGGAGAAAATGCTCCATGGGGTTTTGGACGTAGCAGACAACGTTTATCTAGAAACGAGCATAATAAACTTGTTAACAAACAAGAAGTAAAATGGTGGGAGACACAAACATGGTGGGACAAATTTGACCAGATGCTTCCTAACTTAGAACACATTTACCTCACAGGAGGCGAACCTATGATTGTTCCTGCACATGATGAGATGCTTGATCGTATTATTGCTTCAGGTCGTGCTAAAGATGTTTACTTAGACTACGACACTAACCTAAGTGTTATTAATACTAAGTTAGCAAAACGTTGGGACCACTTCAAGCATGTAGAGATTGCTGGTAGTATTGATGCAAGTGAAGACAATTATGAATTTGTAAGACATGGTGGTAAGTGGGAAAAGTTTGATGAAAACGTTACCCGTATTAAAGAATTTGAGAAGAACGGAGTTGTCAAACTTTATAGACTTACTGCTTGTATGCAACCTACAACAATATTTTCTATATTACAAACTGAACAATATTGTATGAACAAAGGTATTCCGTTTCAAATAAGATTTGTAGATAGTCCTAAGATGCATAGTATAATGAGCTTACCTCGTTCAGCTAAAGAAGAAATTATAGAGATATATAGTAAAGTAGATACTATTACATCGAGACTTGTAGTTGAATGGACTACTGATCACTTAGATGAGAAATACGAAAGTCCAGAAGATGTTAAACGTTATGTAAGAATTATGAATTATCTAGATACATCTCGTGGTACAGACTGGAAAGTACAGACAAAAGGTACATGGGAAATGCTAAGTAAGCATTGTAACTTAGGAGAATTAAAATAATGGCAGACGCAAAAGATATTGATTTAGCAACATTAAAGGAGTGCTTGCCTAAAGCTAAAGAAGCTAACCTTGCTAAATTTATAGAAGGTATCAACGAAACATTTGATACATTTGATATGATTAACCCACAACGTCAAGCAATGTTCTTGGCACAGACTGCACACGAGTCAGGAAACTTTAGGTATACAGAAGAAAATCTTAACTATAGCGGTTCTGCTTTGATGCGTGTATGGCCTAGACATTATCCGACTAAAGAGATTGCCGCAGTCTACAATCGTAATAAAGAAATGATTGGTAATAGAAGTTATGGCGGACGTATGGGTAACGGAGATGAAGCAAGTGGCGAAGGATGGAAGTATAGAGGTAGAGGTATTATTCAGTTAACTGGTAAAAATAATTATCGTGCTTGTGGTAAAGAACTAGGTATTGATTTATTAGAAAATCCAGAAATGGCCAAGGATAATCCAGTTGCAGTTTTAAGTGCTGGCTGGTTTTGGGAAACTCGTAGACTTAATAGATGGTGTGATAAAGGTGACGTTAAGAAAGTAACTAGACTTATTAACGGAGGCACCAACGGACTTAAGGATAGAGAACAGCATTATAATCATATACTACACGTCTTATCTTAGTCTATGCAAAATACAAGGAAACGTAATAGGCCTCCTAAAGCAAAATGGATAGCTGATAGAAACTCTGCTCTTGAAAAATTGCCAGAGAGGAACACTAGTAAGAAACAAACTCCAATTAATTTTTATTGTGATGAAATTGGATTTCCGTTGGACCACAAACATTGTTTAAGTAGATGGTGCTATCAGTATGTGCTAAACTTAACAGGTACAGTAGACCAACATCACTTTACAAAAAACCCATTAATAGATCATGTTGCATTACTAAGCACTAACAGAGAAGTAAATGTTAAACTGTTTGAACAAGGTTTATCTAGTACAGGTTCTAATGTAGTTGTTATAGGATTAATGGGAGGCTGGTCTAGTTATAAACTTGATGCAATTACAAAATGGTTTACTCATGAATCTCGTAAAAGTTTTTGGAATAATGAGGATTGCCAAATAGTTTTAGATTATAGTCAAGAAGGTTTTGACGAATACTTTGGCTCTATTCATAATTGGGTAAACGAACATAGTTTACATAACAGAGTTACAGTAGTATCTGGATCTTATAATTGTAAAAAAGTTTTAACTAATTGGGAACATATGGTTTCTAGGCAAAACAATTTTAATATAGTATGGTATGGATTTTTTGCAGAATGGATTAGTAATAGAGTTGAAAGTAAACCACAACCAGTTAATTATATTGCAGGCAACAAACGCCTTATGTGTCTTAATCGTAGACCTCATCCGCATAGAATGGTACTAGCTTCTATGTTAGAAAGAGAAAGCCTAATTGATAAGATAGAAATAAGTTTTCCTAAACATATGTCTGAGGCTGGACCTTATCGAACAGCTGGGCATGATAATGTACGTTTATTCTGGGATCGTACTGTAGATTATCAGAATGGTTTTATTGATCACTTAGTAGAACCTTTTAATAGTTTATTTAAGAAACTACCTTTAATAGCAGATACAGATGACTTTGCTACTAATCATGCTACAGATTTTAATGTTGATTTATATAAAAACTTTCCAATTAATATTGTAACAGAAACATTATTTTTTACACAGAATGTTTTTCCTAGCGAAAAGTTATGGAAGCCAATGGCACAAGGACAGCTATTTTTAGTAATGGGTGCTAAAGACTTTTTACCTTCTTTACGTTCTATGGGATTTAAAACTTTCTCTCCTTTTATTAACGAAGAATACGATACTATTGTAGACCATTTAGAACGTGCAGAAGTACTAGTTCGAGAGATTAAAAGAATAATCGAATTACCAGAAAAAGAATTTAAAGATATTTTAATTAACTGTCAAGAAGCGATCAAACATAATCAGAGTTTGATATTAAATAATAGCGAAGTTAAAAGACTAACTTCAAAAAATATTATTGAATGCCTTGAGAGTATATGAGAAGAGAAACTAGAACACGAACAATAGTAAAAGCATTAATTTATAGATTATGGATTATACTAACAATATGGATAATGTTAGTTCTTATGGGCGAAGAAACCGACGAAGCCCTAGGTGTTTCAGTTGTTACTAATATAGGATGGACCATTGTATATTATTACTACGACAGACTTTGGTTAAAAATTAAATGGGGAATGGAAGAATGAAAGTTGGATTTATTGGACTAGGTAAACTAGGAATGCCTTGTGCAGAAGTTATGGCAGAAAAATATGATGTTACAGGATACGATATTGCAAAAGTATCTTCGATTAAAGTTAGTGTAAGACATACTATTAAAGATACTGTAAAAGATAGAGACATTATATTTGTTGCTGTACCTACTCCACATGATCCTGCTTACGGAGGAAGTACTCCAATTGCAGATAAAGAACCAAAAGACTTTGATTATAGTATAGTTAAAAGAGCATTAGATGAAATTGATCTTCATGTAAACAAAACACAGTTAGTAGTTCTTATTAGTACAGTATTACCTGGAACAGTTAGAAGTGAATTAGTAGACCATATTAAACATGCTCGTTTTATTTACAATCCTTATTTGATTGCTATGGGTAGTGTTGCCTGGGATATGGTAAATCCTGAATGTTTAATTATAGGAACAGAAGACGGAACAGAAACTGGTGATGCTAAAATACTAGTTGATTTTTATAAACCTTTATTAGAAAACAATCCAGAAATTAATATTGGTACCTGGGACGAAGCTGAAGCAATTAAAGTTTTTTATAATACTTTTATTTCAGTTAAGATTGGTTTAGTCAATATGATACAAGACGTTGCAGAAGCAAATGGAAATATTAATGTTGATGTTGTTACTGATGCATTAAAGAAAGCAACTCAACGTATTGTTGGTCCAAAATATATGACTGCTGGAATGGGAGACGGAGGAGCCTGCCATCCTAGAGATAATATTGCACTACGTTTTCTTGCACAGAAATTAAATTTAGGATATGATCTATTTCATTCTATTATGCAGTCTAGAGATATGCAGGCGAAAAAAATGGCAGAACGTTTACTTGAACTATCAACAGAATATAACTTGCCTATTGTTATACATGGTCGTGCATATAAGCCAGGAGTTGAATATACAGTTGGTAGTTATAGCGAACTAGTAGCACAATATGCCGCACACGAATTAAATCAAGTATACTATGTTGATCCATTAACTGGTGACAACTTACCTAAAAAGAATATGAAAGCAGTTATATTATTAGCACACAATGAACAAGTAACATATGCTGGTACGGGTGTAAAAGCAACAGAATCAGGATATTATTTTAAGTTTGCTAAAGGTAGTATAGTTGTTGATCCTTGGAGGACAACAAAAGAGATTCCAGGTTGTGCTGTTGTACACTACGGTAATCCTAGAAAGATATGGTCTGCTCAAAGTCAAAGGAAGAAATTTCTTGGTCTGTTTTAAGAAGTAATACTAATAGAGCCATTCTAATATATAATCCATTTTCCATTTGCTCAAAATATTTTGCTCTTGGATCTTTATCAAACCAAACAGGTATTTCTTCGTTGCGTGGGAACGGATGCATAACTATTGCATCTTCTGGTATGTGATGTATATGTTCTTTCTTCATACTGTAACTACCACTACTTCCTCTTTCTTTTTGTACTCTCGTTAGATAGTAAACATCACTCTTTGGCCATATACTCTTATCGTATGTATCTATAAAATGCTTTTTGCAATTAGGTAATGCTTTATCTAAACTATGTACTGTTCTGCCGTTTTCTATATCTCCAATAAATGTAATTGTAAGATCTTTGATCTTGTTAAATTTTTTATAGATTGTATACAAATCTAAAAGTGTTTGTGTAGGATGTTCTCCATTGCCATCACCTGCGTTTATTATAGGAACCTTACTTACTTTTGATGCTATTGATGCATCACCTGCTTGTTGACTTCTCAATACAATTAAGTCGCAATAGTTAGACATTGTAATAATAGTATCTTCTAGATTTTCTCCTTTAGACACCGAACTATAGTTTACATCATTAATTGAAATTACTTGTCCGCCAAGTTTATACATTGCACTAGCAAAAGAACTGCTAGTTCTTGTACTTGGTTCGTAAAATAAGTTAGTTATTATTTTACCTTTTAAACTTTCTTGAAATTCTGTAGGAGCTGACTTTATATTATTTGCTAATTTAAATATTGAAATAAAATCAATTTTATTCAGTTGAACTAGGTGTTGCATGTAAGTTCTCTATCTTTTCCGGATCACAATGTTTAGAAAGTAAATCGTATACGTCATGTAATACAACTCTCCATTTATGTTTTCTACGTTGATCAAGTATGTCCATGTATTTTATATATTCGTTTAAATGAAAGTATTGGTCTTCTAATTTATCATCATCAATATATTTTTCTAACAATCTAATCATTGAGAAGATCCAATTTCTATATTTCTGTGAATGTTCGTATGTTTCGTTGAAGTGATAAAAGTTTTGAATAATTTCTTCTTTAGCACTTCGTGGCAGATATCTAACATCCAACCATTTAGGTCCTTCTAAAAATCTAAAGTTAGCCTTAACTTGGTATTTCTCGCATAGCTCAATTACTCTAAATATAGCATAAGGACTTTGTATTCCTACACAACTACTAAGGTACTCAATTTCTAATCCAGGAAATTCTTGAACCATCTCTAAATTTCTAATAAACCTTTCCCAATTACCAGGGTTACGAATTAATGTATATCTTTCTTCTGTATCATCGACACTTATACATAAGAATACCTGTTTAAACTTAGTTAACTTTTCTAGTAATCTTTTGTTAATGATTGTTAAGTTAGTGTCAAATCTTAATGTCATTTCTTTTGCTGTATCAGCTTCAATTAGTTTATCTAACGTTTGCTCTAGTTCAGGAACAACAAAGGGTTCTCCGCCTGTGAAGTATATGTGTCTTAGTCTAGGAATGATTGCTTCA
>Ga0181410_1000101_pt1 | contig 33441 bp, 31 predicted proteins | sample 33SPOviralmetaG_FD_130112 | JGI IMG/M metagenome (GOLD analysis project Ga0181410, IMG submission 130112) | Marine viral communities from the oligotrophic San Pedro Time Series (SPOT) site, San Pedro Channel, CA, USA - 33 SPOT_SRF_2012-06-20 | ecosystem: Environmental > Aquatic > Marine > Strait...
CCAACAAATAAAAAGTGGAAAAAATTACTTAAAACAAGCACAGAATCTTGGAATCAAAGTTATCCAAAAGATAACAACTTATCATGGAAAATTAAAAAACCAGGAGAGGAGAAGTATATACGAACAACAAAAATACCATTTAAATTAAATTATGATGATTTAAAATTTAATACTAAAAATATTTCAAAATACAAATCAGATAATTCATTAGAACATTTTTTTTAGGAGTAAAGATGCAAGAAGGTAGGAAAATCTTAAAATCAAAACACACAAAATTTAAAAAAACCAACAGACCACCAAAACATGATAAAGTAAAACATCACGATAAATCCACATACAGATTAGAAAGAGAGGAAAAGAATGAGTACGGTATCCAATAAAACACAGGCCAATCAAAGAATACAGGAGATTTATGGTCAGATTGCAACATCTAGGTCTGGTGTTAATGCCTTAGAACACGAACTCCAAGAATTACAAAAAATGAAATTTGACGAAAATGGTCAAATAATTGAATCAAATCAGACCCTCCTCAAAGGGTAATGTTGCAAAAATACAACATAAATTAGCTGTTGACAATTGGGCAACCGGGTGATAGAATAGTATTAACAGTTGAGATAGTTCTAAAAGATTATAAGTCTTAAATCAAGCATATCAAGTCAGATAAATCGAAATGGTAGTTAGGTGGAAAAAGGACGACCTACTTGATAATAAAGCTTCTACTTTGTCCAGCTTGTCAAGATAGTGTTAGTAACAACTGTTTGAGATAAAAAGTTGTCGGCGGAGGACGAAAAATCTCCTTCTTAAGAGGCCAAGACAATACCTAACTACGAAACCTTTTTTTGTTTGTTGAAGTAGTAATACAAGTTGAATTTACAGTTGGGCGGGATTGCGTGAGGCTCAACATTCTTAGTCTTGGTGAGCCTTCAACAAACATTTTATTTTTTATTATGAATTTGCGGTGTGGAGAAGTAGCAACTCACTTGGCTCATAACCAAGAGATCGCAGGTGCAAATCCTGCCGCCGCTACCAATTTGGGAGTTTTAATGGGTACAATAAACACAGGTTACAGATGGTCAAAATCAACCCGAAAAATGCTTTTAAAAAACAAACAAAAGAAGATTAAGTTAGTATCTACAAAATCACCCATTGATACATCAGTTTGCCCTCCTAGGCAGACTTATAGACCACCTTCCCTCAATTCAGGTGCAGGTGTGGCTCTTAAAAAAGACAATCAAGTTTATACTGGTAGTAATATGAAAGGTATTGGTACGTTGCATAAAAGCAACGCTGTGCCTATATTTACTGATGAAGAAGCCAAAGATCAGGCAAACATGAGGAGATAATGCTTGACTATTCGGCACTTTACCCGTATAATGGTATTATAAATTAAATTTATGGAGATTTACATGAAAAACTTAAAATTCAAACCTTATCAAAAGCTTCTAGTTCTATTTGAACAAAAAGCTAAGTTAAGAACTTCAGCACCATTTGGTTATGTTGAACTTTCTGTTGAAGAGATTGAAAATTCTCTCGCTAATGAAATTCATATGTATAGACTATCAACTTACATTTGGCACATTAAAGTGAATGTAGGTGGTATTGTGTCAAGTGTTCGTGGTGATACACCAGAAACAAAACGCAAAGTAGTTGCGTATCGTATACATAATTGGGATAACCAACGCTCTGCCGGTAGAGGTGTTGTTGAAGGTGTCCGCCAAGCTCTTGTTAGACAAGGTCTTATGATTGCAGGTACGTCTAATTCAACCTATAAATTTAGGGATGGTATTGTGTCGAAACCTAAAATGTTTAGACCAAAAGTGTCTAATCAAGTAAAGACTCTCAAAGATTTAAAAGCTCAGCCAGCTGAGTATAAAACCGAAGAAAAATCTACAGAGGTTGCCTAATGAAAAAAACTCTTTTAGCACTTTCTCTTTTTGCTTCAACCGTGTTTGCTGAACCAGTTATAGGCATAGGAGAGTATAATTACGGCCCTAATACACCTGAAACTCTTGCTTGCACTTTAGCAGAAGAGAAGGCTAAAGAGGCCGCTATTTTGAATAAAGTCGGTGAAATTGTAGAAATCATTGAATATCAAACTTGTGATGGTCCTAATTGTGATATGACAAAAGATTTTGTAAATAATGTCACAGGCGTAATTAAAAGTATTATTTCTACTAAAATTGAAACAATCAAAAGAGAAGGTATGACAAGTTGTATTGTGACAATTAATGCTGATGTTGAAGCCGTAGAAAATGATATATCTTTTTATATTTACGGTGATAATTTCTTTAAGGCAGAACAAGAAATAAATTTCATTGGTATTTCAAATCAATATGGTAGAGTATATGTTTTCAATCAAGAAGGTCATGTATATAGAAAAATATACGAAACCGAAATTGAACATCCAGGTTATGAGTTTAAAATACCTGATGATGGTAGTAAAATGGTGGCAAAATTACCAGATAATCGTGATATTTCCAATGAAAGGTTATTATTTCTTTTCTTAGGGGTTGACATTTCGGTAAAAGAAGTGTATAATCATGATGAATTAAGTAGGTTTTTAGAAAGTGTGCCCGTCTTAAAAAGGCGAGCTGTTTATCAATTAGCACAAATCGTGAGGTGATTATGAAAAATGTATATTACACATTAGTTGGTGTTACTGCTATATTTACGGTGTTATTCCTAATGACAGGATGTGGCACAATAGGCGGTGCAGTAGATGGTGCTGGCGATGATTTAAAAAGAGCTGGCAAGTATGTTAAAAGTATTGGAAAGGATGATAAATGAATAAGAAATTATTGATTCTCCCCCTAGTTTTAGCGGTTGCTTCTGGTTGTAGTTCAATGAAGTATGACACAGGCTTTGAGTTTAAGGCACCTGAGTTTGGTGGTGGTGACCAAGGCGATCAAGTAAACTATCCAGATTGGTATGACAAACTTGAGAGTGATAACGATAACTTGTATTCAGTAGCAACTGAATTTTCAAATGATTTTCAGTTTGCTGTTGACAAGGCTATGTTGTCAGCTAAACGAGAGTTGGCATCAAACTTTTCATCCCATGTTGAAGCAATGTTTAAAGACTTTACTTCTGAACTTGGTGATGTAAATGTTTCAACAGCTAATGACATTAACAGAACGACAAAGTTACTTGTATCAAGAGTCAACCTTGTTGGTGTTCAAAGAACTGATTTCAAAGTTGTTCACGAAAAAGCAGGATATCGTGCCTTTGTGAAATTAAAGTATTCGGCCAATTTGTCGAATAAGCTTATTCTTGACCAAATCAATAGAAATGCAAAGCTCAAGAACAAGCTTGAAAGTACCGAAAAGTTCCAAGAACTTGAGGATTCCATAAACGCCATTCAAGGAGATAATGTATGAACCGAGTGAAAGTTATAGCCTGGTTAACAGGTTGTTCTATCGCTGCTTATTCTGCCTTTTGCACAGCACTTGTGTCTTGGGTCGGAATGGGCTCTATCATTTCAATTCACTTAGTAGGGTAAACCATGAACATATTTTATTTGAATCGTGACCCTATCGAATGTGCTTTACAACATTGTGATAAGCACGTGGTAAAAATGATTATAGAATATGCTCAACTCATGTCAACAGCTCACCGTGTATTAGATGGTGAGCTGTTTTTTGACAAAGCTAAGAATGGTCGTAAGTTAAGAAGATTTAGATTACCTGATGATAGAGATTCAATACTCATGTTATCAGTACACGAAAACCACCCATCTAATATATGGTTAAGAAAAGCCAATGCTAATTATAATTGGTTGTGGGAAATGTGGTATCATTTAAACAAAGAATATACATACAGATATGGTAAAACTCATGCCTGTTATAGATTGGTCAATAATCTAAAAGAAACACCAATGAACATACCAAAAGGTAGTTTTACGCCACCAACACCAGCGATGCCTGAAGAATGTAAAATTGCCGGTGATTCTCTAGGGTCGTATCATAAGTATTATATAGAGAAGAAAAATTATTTCGCCAAATGGACTGATAGACAAATTCCAACTTGGTATACTGAGGGACTAAATAACTACAATGCCAACATTTCAATTTCTTAACAATGATACCGGTGAGTTTTTTGAAGATTTTTTGACAAACTCCAAAAGAGAGGACTTACTTGCTAAGAATCCTCACATACAACAAATACCAACTCCATTCGCAATTACTTCTATGGAAGGTAGTTATCACGGAAAAACTGATGACTCTTGGAAAGAGGTATTATCAAAGGTTGCAGAAGCACACCCTGAGTCTACAGTCGGCCAAAGATATGGTCGAAAAGATATAAAACAATCGAAAACATCAAATATACTCCAGAAATGGAGAAACTCTTGAATTTCTATATTATGCAATCACCAATTAAAGGAGAGTTCATGTATAGACGTTCAATGCAAATCGAGATGCGACACGAAAAAATTTACAATAAACCTAAAAAAGATGTAAAGATGGTAGAAGTCAAAGAAGATTTTTGGAGTCCAGAAAATATTGCAAAGAACCGAGCGGCATATGAAAGAGAATGGTATCCTTGGAAAGCTGAAGGAAAAACTAGACAAGAGTGGTTATCTGAGGGCTGGAAAAAACAATATAAAGATGGATGTGGACTCAAGAATCCATGGGAAGAAGAGGCGGCTTGATATAGATGGGATTTTATAAGCATCAAATTAGTGAATTAGATTTTGATTTAAAAACAAAAACAACAGAGGATGGCAGGCGTTACTTAACACCAAGTGGTGACGCTTATCCATCTGTTACAACAATTCTATCTCAATATAATAAAAAGGCCATAATGGAATGGCGTGAAAGAGTTGGTGCTGAAGAAGCAAATAAAATATCAAGACTTGCAGCCAATCGTGGTACAAAAGTACATTCATTATGTGAACATTATCTACTTAATGATTTATCAGATTTAAAAATAAAATCTTTGATGCCTGATGTAAAGCAAATGTTCAATAGTATCAAACCAATAATGGATGAAAAAATTAGTGTAGTGTATGCCTTAGAACAAGCATTATATTCTAATACTATGAAACTGGCAGGTAGAGTAGATTGTATTGCAAAATGGGATGGTGCAACCTCTATTATAGATTTTAAAACATCCAGTAAACCAAAAAAAGAAGAGTGGATACAAAACTACTTTATGCAATGTACCGCATACGCCTTGATGCTTGAAGAGTTAACTAATGTACAGATAAATGAAATTGTGGTTTTAATTGCTGTTTATGATGATGAACCACAAGTATTTGTAAAAGAAAAAGAAGAGTTTATACAGCCTTTATGGCAATACATAGACAAATATTGGGAGAGTCATTGACTTTTCGTGAACCGAGATGTATAATAATATTATGATAACAAGTGAGGTAAATTATGCCAATCATTACAGAAGAAGTAAAAGAACAGGTTGAACAGGTTGTGACTCAAGCAACTGAAGCGGTTTCATCAGTTCAACCTATATTAAATTGGGAAAACAAAGCTGAAATTATGGTCTTTATGGCTGTAATTGTAGGTCTATGGCTTTTTTCAAAAGTAACAGCTTGGGCATTGAAATTATGTGCAGGTATATTCTTACTTGCTGGCTCATTCATAATCATTTTTAATTAGGAGAAATATATGCCAACCATCAGAGTTGAATACACAGAGCACGATACAAACGAACACATAACTATTGATAGAGAAATTTCGGATCCATCAGAGATGGATAAAACTTTTGAGGACATCAAAAATATTGTGAACGGTTCTTCCACAGGAAGTTTATATGAGGGTTTTGAAGATCCTCAACAAACTTTTGAATTTACTGATGATACACCATTGTATTATAGTAGTTCAGCCGAACCAACCCCTTTTGAAAGAGTTGTTGCTGACCAAGTCGCATGGAATGAAAAAACAAAAGAGAATGGTCCTACATGGCCTTTTCCATATGATAGACCATCTGAGAGTAAACTATCAGAAGATATTGATGTTTCAGATAGACCCGCTCAACAAACTCTTAGAGTTGACTCTGATGAGGACAATAATTTTTATTATAATGGGGCTTAATCATGGCTACAAAAGATGAGATGAAAAAATTTGCTATTGCAATTGAAGGTTTAGTTGCAAACACCGACTACACTTATCTTGAAGCTATCGTTGAGTATTGTAAAAAAACTGAACTAGAAATTGAGGTTGCAGCTTCGTTAATCAACGCAAATCTAAAATCAAAAATTGAATTGCAAGCAAGTGACCTTAATCTTCTTAAAACTAAAAATTCAAAATTACCAATATGACTGGATATGAAACTTTTGCATTATACAATTCACTCAAGTTGCATTTTACAAAAGATAGTTTTGATTTTTTTAAGTATGGTGGTAAATCTAGGATATCAGTAAATGCCTTTGAGAATAGAAAAGACAAATGGCATTTTTACAAGATTTCAAGAAAGTATACTAAGAGAGATGAACTAATATTTTTCTTAGTATCTAATTTTTTAGAAAATGATAATATTTGGGCTGGTGAATTATTAGAAGAGAAGTGCCATAGGGTGCATCTAAATAGGCAGAGGGTTATTCAATCTCTCTCTTATACTTTTAAAAATGATTGTTTAAATTTATTTGAGGGCATACAAAATCCTAATGATGTAATTAAAACATCTGGTGAATACCCAATACTACTAAAAAAGGCATTACAAAAGGAGGTAGAGATTGAAACTCTTTGTATATTAAATAATATACTCAAGTTTTTTGGTATGTGGAACCGTAAGATATCCGATACAATACGTTGGCCAGACTATTTCAAAAAGATAAGCAAGTATGCCCCATTTTTAAAGTATAATGTGTTACCTTATAGAATGACATTAAAAGAGGTTATAAATAAACAAGATGAAAAACTTAAAGACACTATATAACGAATCTAGCTTAAGTAGGGTACATTCACATACTCAAGGTAGAAATGTCGGCATGATTACTGCCCATCGTGGTGAGTTTGACGCTTCTGAAAACAAGAAGAGGAACAAATCACTAGAGAAAGATATTCGTAAGGCCGGTCATGGTTTTATACGAGTAAAGGGTCGTTATATAGAGAATCATGGTACACCACAGGCAAGACCAGTTGATGAACATTCTTATCTAGTTGTTGGTAAGAAAGGTAAAGATGGTGGTGCATTAAAAGGTTTTCTCAAGAAACATGGTGAGAAATACGGACAAGATTCTGTATTACACAAATCACATGATTCTAATGAAGCACATTTACATGGTACCAAAGAAGGTGGTTATCCAGGTAAAGGTAAGAAAGAAAGTGTAGGAACTTTTCATCCAAACCGTGCAGGTGAGTTTCACACGGCTATGAAAGGTAAAAGAACATTTGCATTTGAAGAGGTAAGTTTTACAACACCTGTAACATTCTCTTCAAGGCAAGAAGCAGAATTTTAGTTGACAACTAAAATAAATTATATTATGATATGTAAGTGGACAAGACGTTTATATTCCGTTAATACTCCGTTTATACGAAAGGAACATTATGAGTAGTTTCGCAAACCTCAAGAGAGATCGCAACTCTTTGTCTAAACTAAACAAAGCGATAGAGTCCTCAAAACAACCAGCAGAAGCTGGGTCAAGAGATGATACAAGATTCTGGCAGCCAACAGTAGATAAGTCTGGTAATGGCATGGCAGTTATTCGTTTCTTACCTGCACCGCCACTTGATGGTGATGATTCATTACCTTGGGTAAGAGTATTCTCTCATGGTTTTCAAGGACCAGGTGGGTGGTATATTGAAAATTCTCTTACAACTATCAACGAGAAAGACCCAGTAAGTGAGTATAACTCAACTCTCTGGAATTCTGGTGTTGAAGCAAATAAAGAGATTGCTAGAAAACAGAAGCGTAAGCTCTCTCACATTTCTAACATCTTGGTTGTTTCAGATCCAGGTAACCCTGAGAATGAGGGTAAAGTTTTTCTCTATAAGTATGGTAAGAAAATCTTTGATAAACTTACAGAGGCAATGAACCCTGAGTTTCAAGATGAGAAAGAGATTAATCCATTTGACTTTTGGGATGGTGCTAATTTCAAACTCAAGATTCGCAAAGTAGAAGGCTATCGTAATTACGACAAGTCTGAATTTGCAAGTCCATCGGCTTTATTTGATGGAGCAGATGAGAAACTGGAGGAAATATACAAGAAAGAATTTTCTCTAAAAGAGTTTCTTAATAAGTCAAACTTTAAGGCCTATGATGTTCTAAAGGCAAGACTTGACAAAGTTCTTGGTGCAACGCCAGAACCAAAAACTGAAGTTGTAACAAATAGTATTTCAGATGACGAAGCATCATCATTTGATACTACAAGTATTGCAAGTGAAGAAGATGACTTAGATCATTTTAAAGATTTAGTGAATAACTAAATTGTTCATAATGTGAACATTTTTAACCCCGCTTCGGCGGGGTTTTTTTATGGTTTATGTTCACTAAAAAGTTTTATTTCTTTTATAACATCTCTATTAAACATTACCTGATACCAAGTGGCTATTTTTTTGTTTGATGTTATGAGTTTTATAGAACCTTTTTTGTCAATTACTGCAAACTTGTTTACAGGTGGCATTGTTGGGTCTATCATACTGCTCCAGAAGCTAGTTGTCCATAATCACTACTATCATCCCTCACTATGGTTTCTTTTTCTAAAACTGAATTATTATTATTTGTAACCACTTTTATTTTTTGATTTTCTTCACCTGCGGCCGCAGTTTGCAATCTTTTACCTTTTGCTATAACAGCAGAGGCTGCCGATAAATCAGAACCACCTGAATTATCACCTGCACTCGCTACAAGTGAAACAATTGTTGGACCACGAGCACCAACTTGACCATACCATTTACTATCTTTTAATTCTTTTGAGGCAGTTACAAAATCACCATCTTTTAGAGCTGCAGCTGCTTTTTTAAATTCTGTATACCAAGCACCCATATTAAATGATAAATCAATCAAGGCGGCTTTACCGGCTTTATTTGCCTTATCATAACCTGGTGTTCTCTCTGCAATTTTTTTGTGTTTAGCATAATCTGATTCAAAAAGATTATTCACTTCTGTAGCAGTAAACATTCGGTTCATATGTTCTGGTAATGTGCTACCATCACCAATTAAATGACCTACACCAACGTGCCACAAACCCTTAGGGTCTTTATATGGTTCGTATTTCACACCTTCATGTCCAATAATCATTGCTTTAATATCATCATCACCTGAAACTTTAGTTGGCGATTCATCATTAGCACCACCAGCTGCACCGCCATCTCCACTTAGACCTTGTGCTTTACTGGTTCTATCACCACTTTCTGGTACTGCTACAGGAGATGTAGATCCTGCAGCATAATCAGATGTAACAACTTCCTCTATTTCTTTTGATGATTGGTCTTGACTAGGATTATTTTGTTGTTTTTTTATTCTCTGAAATTCTTTTTCAACCATTCTATCATCATACTCTCTTTGAGCCTTGTCAACAGAAAAAGCTTGATTTTTAGTAAGTCCAAATTTATCTGTTAAATTTGCTCGAGCAGGTAAACCACCTATTACACCTTTCGCACTTACACCCTGTTGAAGTTTACCTTCATCTCTAAATCTTCTTCTAATACTTTGTCTTAATTTTCTATCTTCTTTTTCTTGTAGGTCTTTTTTTTGTTCATCTGATAGTTCTATGCCTATAAAATTTCTTATGCTAGGTATAACTAATGGTTTTAATCTATCTGGTAGTTTTTCAAATCCTTTTTTTAGTAAACTTTTTGTAAAATTTTTAAAAGGCTCAAGATACTTATTTTTAAACACCTCATAACTCTGACCAATCTTAGATGTAAATTCATCTATCTTTTCCATGAATTTATCTTTTGCTTCGGTCAATTGTTCTACAAGAACATCTATACCTAAAAGTTCATAGAAAAATTTGAAAATACCTTTAAATGCCTCAGTAAAAGAAAATTTTTCAAAAGCCTCACCTATACTTTTTTTAATATCTTCCCAGAAAAGGGCAATCAAGCCAGTTAAAAAAGCACCTTTAAGTATAATGTCAAGCATTGTTTTAAAAAAGTCTACTATACCTCCTAAAATACCTTTTGATTTTTTTGGTTTATCTGGTTTTTTAATTGAAGTTGGTGTAGTATCTGTTATACCTGATAAAGCGTCAATAGTAGCAGGTTTATCACCCATAACTTCAACAATTGATGCTACTCTATTAGAAACACCAGTTATATCTCTAGCTATAGATGACAAAAAGTTAAAGTTTGTTTTTATACTTGAAACTAAGCTTTCGGTTTGTTTTATACGCTGAACAGTTTGTTTTTCAGATTTTTCTGTATCATCATCTTTTTTACCACTAGAAAGAGCGCTACCAATACCTTTCATAGTTCCCTTGAAAGAACTTTTTATTTGGTCTGCTACAAAACCACCTACTTGGTCATATACATCAGCCATTTAGATTGCAAAGCCTCCAGGAATATTAATTTGTTTGAATAAATCTTGATTTATAACTGGTGGTGCTTTTTTACTACCACCCGTTTTTCCTTTACTACTATTATTATTTGTTTGACTTTCTACTTGAATACCTCCACCTTTAGGTGCTGATTCCATTCTTTGACCTTCTGATACATAATTAGAACTCTCTGACATAGCAGCGCCTGATGGTGCTTTCTTTGTACCACTATCATAGATAGATGGTGAACTACCACCAGAACCAGGTGCCATTGGTTCATTACCATATTGTTCTTGTAGAGCTTTCGTATCAATACCCATACCACCCATGGTGCCACCGATTAAACTATCAAGACCGCCTGATACATTCTTTACATTTTTAGCCCTTGATTCCTCTGTTGATTCTTTTCCTTTAAAGTTTTTTATTGCAGGATTATTCGCCAAATTATTTAATGCACCAAATAAAGCAGTTTGCTTATCTTCACCTTTCGCACTTTTAATACTTTGAATCCCACCTTTTAAATCACCAGTAACAGCGCCAGCATCTACACCCATATCTTGACCCATGCTACCAAACATACTACTAAAACCTTTTTTGGCCATGCCACCTGCATTTATAGAATCACCACCACCTTTTAGTTTACCCATCATTGGCATAATATTATTACCAAGCATATCACTTGCACCAGTATTTTTCATGAAGTTACCCATTGCTCCTCGCATACTATCACCTTGTGAAGATGCTTGTGCTGGTGCAGTAGAAGTTTTTACCATGTTTTTACGGTCGAAACCACCAGCTTTTGTAACTGTTATTTCATCCATCATTATGGGTTTTCCACCAGATGGGCCTTTATCTATTATTGGTCCCTCACTAACCTTACTCGGACTTGAATCATCTTTATTTGCAGGTATATTGAGTTCATTAGGATTAGGCCCATTTGTTTTCTCATTCGTGACTCGTGGTGCATCTCCGTAACTATCGCTACCTGAAGAATCTTTTTTAGAATCTTCTTCAGGTTCTTTTGGAGGTTTACCTGAAAACATACTACCGAGAAAAGATTTTATTTTATCAAATACATTTCCTATGATATTAAATAATCCCTCAGCAAAATCATCTGGTATAAGACCTATAGTTAAAAATTCAACAAGTCCTTGAAAAGCGTTTGTGAAGCTAAATACTTCACCTTCATTGGCGCCCATAATACCATCATAAATTCCTTTAAGCACAGCGGCAATAGCAAAAACAATTAAAGCATATGGGCCAGCAACTGCTACTAGAGCTCCACCAGCCATTATTCTTGAAGCCACGGTAGCTAATACCCTTCCACCACCACCAAATATAGCTCTTGTTATCCCTTTTTTTATTTTTTTAAATAATTCTCCAGTTTTTGAAAAAACATTTTTAAGTGCCTCTTTAATACGTTTAGCAATTCCCTTTGCAAACTCGACACCTAATATAGTTGCTAATGTTTGTCCTATACCTCCAGCGCCGCCTGTTAAACCAAGACCTTTTGAAGCTGATCTACCGGTTTTCATACCTGATTTTTGTTCAACTTTGAACACTCTTCTAAACAACTCTTCAAAGTTTTCTTTTTGTTTTTGTTTATAGAAAAAATCTTCAGCTCTACTTTTCTTTATAATTTTTGGTATTTTATCAACATTTTTTGAAATCAAACCTATTTCTTTAGAAATTGTTGGTAATACTGATGAACTTGATAAGATTGATTGTAAACTTTGATTTATATTCATCAAAGTAGAATCTACGCCACCCAACTTATTACCAGATTTTTCTGGTACTGGTTTATTATCAGATCCCATTTGTTGAGTTTTTGAACCGCCAGTTATACTTTTGGCAGCACCAGATAAACTTTTAACAGAACCTTTTACGGCACTTTTAAAAGAACTTTTTATCTGGCCAGCTATAAAGCCACCTACTTGGTCATACACATCAGCCATCTATCTCTTAGCCCTTTGCATTTGTTGTTGTAGCTCAAGTCTTTCTTTTTCTTTTTTCAAGTAATCTACTAATAGAGAGATATAGATATTTCTTTCCCACGGTATCATATCCTCCAATTCAGACAAACTATACTTATGGTGTTGCATTAAAGCAAAGTTTGTTTCATAATAGTTTTTCAGAGTGTCATAACGAAAGATTAGACGAAAAAATTTTGCATACCCTTTACAGTAATTTGTTCATTGTGTCCACATTTAGGACAATTAAAATCCAAATCTTTTTTTACTTCAGGCATGGTACTAAAGAAGTCCTTAAACTTTTCTAAATCTTTTTGTTGTAATGAATCTACAAATTCTTCTAACTCTTTTTTAGGAGTATCTTTTGCGTAATACATTTGTTCTTCATCATAAATGTAATCAATACAATCAATTAAAACTTTTAACATAGCTTCATTTTCATTCATTTTATCATACTTCTCAAACATTTCAAAAGTTGGATACTTTAAACAAACACCAACTTTTTCTGTTATTTGTATTTTATCAACATGATTATCATGTATTGTTGGTTCAATTTCTAATATATTAACATCAAAATCAACAACATGATTACATTTCTTTTCTTCTTCTTCACCATCTACATTCGCATTACATTTATATTTTAAATTTACTACTTCATCAACCGATCTAGCTCTTAGGTTCATGAATAGATATTCTAAATCGAAAGATGGTAAATTATCTACGTCTACTTCATCTAACAAACAGTTTTTTAAAACATTTCTGATTGTTGTTACTAATTCTTTTGTGTCATCTGATTCTGCTGACATCAAAAAAAGTTTTTGTTCTTTGACCAAAAAAGGTCTATAACGAACTGATTTACCGGATGATATAAGTTTCAACTCATACGTTGGTACATCTAGTCTTGGTAATTTAATCATAATTTTTCACCTATAAATTAAAAAAGATTTCTTACTAAATTCGCACCTTTACCTCCAAGTAAAGAAGCTGCAGCTTGACCTATGTCATAACCACCCTCATAAACGGTACTATACTTTTGATATGCAAAAGAAACTGATAGTCTATGAAAACCATCATCAGACCAACTTAACGGTTGAGGTGCAACACCAACTGGGTAAGCGTCCTCTAAATTTACAACATAAATTTGTTTTATAAAATCATCATATTGTATAATTTTAAGTTGAGTGTAATAACTTGATAATTGACCTTTTGGGAATCTCATATTGTTTGTGTCTGGTGGCATAATAGATTCTGTCCACCTCTCAAATAATTTTCTTTCATAAAACTGATTACTGCAAATGAATGTTAAGTTTATATCAGCATATGATCTTTGATAAGGTACTTTAAAGATTGGACCATATATCTTAACATCAGCCGTTTGAAATGTTTTTCCTGGTAACTCAGCAGATTCACATTGCAACGCTAAGTATCTTGAAAGAGCTGAAGTTCCTCCAGTAGATCTACCTAATGCTTTATTTACAACATCAGAGATGTCACCAAATACAGAGTTTGGAAAATTGAGTATTTTTTCTATCACAGAATTACCAACCGATTGATTAATATATGGTGGTATCGGTAATATAACCTCAAACCTGGATGGCCTTGCTGGACCATCTTTTCCTTGCATATTTGATAAAAACAAATTAGGTGAAAATGACATTATGTCTCCTTGTTAAGTCTAAGTATTTATGCCAATCCTAAATGTTTTTCTGTTACAAGTTTGAATTCCCAACCACGTTCTTGACAAAATATATCAGCTGCTCGCCATTTTTCTTGATTTACAGCATATGTGGCGGCTTCTTCTAAAAACTTTTTTGTTTTTCTTTTTTGTTTCGGTGGTTTAGTTTGTCTATCAGGTTTAACTTCTAATATAAAAGTTTTTTGTTTTGTCTTTACTATGAAGTCTGGAAAATAACGGTGAACTCTCTGATCAACTGGTGAACGATAACGTATTGGTAATTCTTCAGATGCCCACCACACAACGGCTTCATTCTCATCAAGATATTTCATCATACGAAGTTCCCATGATGAACGATATATGATATTACCGGAATTACCATTGTATTTTTTAGGGTTTTGTGGTGTAAATCGTCCTTTATAATACGTTTTTTCTCGTTTGGATGTCATAAATAATATGTATTCAACATAAAGGACTACTATGGCACTTTTCGGACTCGGAGATATAAAATTTGATAAAGGCCCTGTTAGATCAGGACCTCTTGCACCACTTACTAAATCAAAATATGAAAAAACAAATTTCAGATATCCACTTGATATAGGTAATGCCGATAAAGGTCATTACATGGTTTTATATATTAAAAAACAAAAGGAAACCAGATTTGGAGGTGAAGGTGAAAGTGATCCCGCTGCCGGTATGCAATCTGAATCTGGTTTTACTGCAGCCGCAAATCAAAATAAACTAATGGGTGGTGGAGCTGCAGCTTTATCTAAAACAGGAGCCGGTAGTAAACTATCAGGTAGTTTAGCAGCTGCTCAAAATTTTGCCACAGGAGTTTCTGCTGGAATTAACTCTGCAGCTGATAAACTTGGTAGTGCCGTGAGTGGTGTAACCGACAAAATATCAGAGGTTGGTGGTAACGTACAAGCAGGTTTGAATAATGTATTTGGTATGAAAAAATTACCTCTCGGAGGTAATTCAGCTGCTCAAAGAAGTGTGATTTCGACAAATATTAAATCAATATCAGCTGATAGGGGTGCAGGTGCAGGAGGTTTGGCAAGGACCGTTTCAGAAACAAAAGCTGCTGTAACACTTTATATGCCAGAAACTTTGATGTTTAATTTTTCACAAAGTTTTCAACAAGCAAATGTAGGTAAAGAGTTGATAGGTCAAGTAGCGGCGGCTACTGGTCTTAACGACCCATCTAAACCTGAGATGAGAAAACCAACAGCAGAATCTGCAGCAAGAATTGCACAAGAAGTTGGGGCCAGAGGAGCAGGTGCATTAACGGGTAGTCCTAGTAGTGCAGCTGTTGGGGCAGCTATACTTGGTAGTGTTGTAAACCCAATGTTAGAAATGGTTTACTCTTCACCAAATTTTAGGTCTTTTCAATTTGATTTTAATTTTTATCCAAGAGATGAAAAAGAGGCTCTTGAAGTGCAAAAGATACTTAAATTATTAATGTTTCATCAAGCACCAGAAATATTAGCTGGCGCACCTGGATTTTTAGTCCCTCCTTCAGAATTTGATATAAAATTTTATTATGCTGGTAAAGAAAATATGAACATACCGGTTATTGCACCAAATGCCGTTCTCACAACAATGGATGTAAACTATGCACCACAAGGTGCAAGCTTTTATGAAGTACCAGGTGAAACGAGTCCAACATTAGGTGGGACAGGTATGCCATTTGCAGTAAATTTAGTTTTACAATTTCAAGAAACAATATTTCTTACTAAAGGTGATTTTCATGATGAAAAAAGTGAAATTAAACCGGCAGGCCAAAAAGCAAGAAATGATCCAAGTAGGGACTCTTACTAACAATAGGTAATTAAATGGCAAAATATTTCAAACATTTTCCAAAAACTTTTTATACACCCGATACAGATACGGATGGCTTAGATACAGTCACGAATGTTATTGCTAGATTTAAAATAGCAGATGGTCTAATAGAAAATACAAATATGTTCTACCCATATGATGTTCAAGATACTGATACACCAGAAATCATTGCAGATAAAATGTATGGTACTCCAGAAAGACATTGGATTGTTTTATCTCTTAATAAAATAATAGACCCACAATGGGACTGGCCAATGCGACAAGAAAACTTTGTCGAGTATCTAAATAAAAAATATGAAACAGAGGGCACCGGAAATAACACAACAGGTGTATCTTGGGCTTTAGATGAAAGTAATATTCAGGCTTACTATAAAACAGTAACAAGAACAATTACTGCTGGGGCTTCAAGTAGGGTCTCTCGCAGTAATAGTCAAATAGTAGAGAAACTTGAGATTGATGCTAGTACATATGCTAATGTTGCCATATCAACCGATAATTATACTTTAAAAGATGGTAATAAAGTTATAGAAACAGTAACAAAATCAACTGAAAGTTATTATACATATGAGTTCAATTTGAATGAAGCAAAAAGAACAATTAGAATACTACAACCAGATTTTGCACTTGAATTAGATAAATCATTTAAAAAGGTATTTAGATAATGGCTGAAGAGCTCCGTGACTCGCAACAGTTTCATGTTAACGAGTTAGTAATCGTATCAAAAGGTGAATCAATAGATATAAAAGAAATTTTTTCAGAATTAAATCTGTTTGATTCTTTGTATATGCCTGTAATGAGTGGTAAACTTATAATATCAGATTCTACAGGGTTATCATCAAAACTTTTATTTGATGGTTCAGAGGTTTTATTAATTGATGTATCAAAAGTAGAAGGTTCTGATATAGGGCAATTTAAAAAAGCATTTAGAATATATAAACAGTCTGATCGTATGCCAGCCACAGAGAGAACAGAACAATATGTTTTAAGTTTTGTTTCTGATGAACTTCTTTTTTCAGACCAACAACGTGTAAATCAGTCATACAGAATGACTTATATGGAAATGGTCGAGAGAATAATGATAGACTATTTGAAAATACCACCAAATAACTTAAATGGAGTTTATGAAGAATCAGCCGGTGTTCGTGACATAATAATACCAAATTTAAGACCAATTGAAGCTATACAATGGCTTGCTAAAAAAGCAGTTAATATGGATAACTCTCCTAGTTACATATTTTTTCAAAACTTAATAGGATATAACTTTATAACTATATCTAAACTTTTGTCTGAACCTGATATTATAGATATTAATTTTAAAACAAAAAATCAAAACGATAGCGCTTCTGCATTATCAGAATTATCTACGGCAAGATCTTTTGAAGTTGTATCACAATCTGATGGAATTAAAAAAACACGAGCTGGGGTAAATGCTGGTACTTTTATTGGATTTGATCCTTTAACTCGTATGATTTCAAGAAAATCTATGTCGTATAGTGACCATTATGACAATATGAAGCACTCAAATGACACACCAAATTTCGCTGCACAAATAAATAAAGATGGCATTTTAAACACGGCTATGTATGATTCAAAAATTGTTTTAGATACATTCAGCACAGCAAGACAATTAAGTCAGTATGTCAAATCACATGATCCAGAATCAATTGCATATGGTTCAAGAACAGAGGATTATGTTTTTCAAAGAAAAGCATTATTTCAAAATTTAGATTCTAAAAAAATCAACATAGTTATGCCCGGTAATTTTCAACTCACAACTGGTTTTAATGTAAATGTAGATGTGCCATTCTTTGGAAGTAAAGAAGAAGGAGATGAAAACAAAGATCCTAGTTTATCTGGTAAATATTTAATTGTAGGATCAAGACATATTATAAAAGGTGATCCTGCGACACATGAAACAGTTATAGAGTGTGCTTCAACATCTTCTGACCAAGAATTTATAACAGAAAGTACATCTTCACAAACCGAAGCATTAGAGTCTTATTAAAATGAAAGAACAAGAACAATTTTTAGGTAGAGAGGGTTTTGTTTGGTGGACTGGTATTGTTGAAGATAGACAAGACCCACTTAGATTAGGCCGTTGTAGAGTGAGATGTGTTGGTTGGCACCCCAACGATAAGATGCGTGTGCCTACAGCTAATTTACCATGGGCTCAATTGATGTTACCTACAAATAATCCACACCCATACCCACCTAAAGAAGGTGATATGGTATTTGGTTTTTTTCTTGATGGAGAAAGTGCTCAAGATCCAGTAATATTAGGGGTTTTTCCAAGTATACCTCTTCAAGAGCCAAATCCCCAGGAAGCATTTAACGACCCCAGGACACAAGAAGAATTAGATATTGCACCAATTAAACCAACTGGTGCACCTTATGATGATGATGGTAAACCAACTAAAGTTGTACCTGCAAATGCAACTGCAAATAATTACCCTAGAAATTTAGATGAACCAACGACTTCAAGACTTGCAAGAAATGAAACAGCAAATACAGAATCGGCTGTATTATTTAAATTAGGTAGAATAGAGGCCAATAATACATCATCAGTTGAACCAGTTCCTTCATATAATGCAACATACCCATATAATAAAGTGTATGAATCTGAGTCTGGTCATGTCATGGAGTTTGATGATACAAGAGATAATGAGAGAATACATCTATACCACCGTGCAGGTTCGTACATGGAGTTCAATCCTAATGGTGATAGAGTAGAAAGAATACAGAGAGATAAGTTTACTGTGGTCGTCAAGGACGAGTCTGTATTGATACAAGGAGATGTAAACATTCAAGTAGATGGCGACTATAATTTAAATGTAACAGGTGATGTAAAAATAAACGGACAAACAATCAATCTTAACAATGGATCTAAAGGAGCTGCAAGAATTGATGATACAGTTGCAGACGTTGACCCAATAGGAGATGGTACAATATCTTCTGGTTCCGGTACTGTTAAGATTGGAGATTAGGTATAAATAGAAGATGGCAGAAATAACAATAAAAAACGAAAGATCGTTTACAGATTTAGATTTGAATTTTAATATACATCCTACTACAAAGGATATTAATAAATTCAAAAATGAAAATGCTGTAATTAACTCGGTTAAAAATTTAGTTTTAACAAGTAACTACGAGAGGCTTTTCCAACCACAAATAGGGTCTGGTTTAAAACGACTTCTCTTTGAACAGGTGGATAATGTTACAGCAGCTTTACTTGAGAGAGAGATTTCAGAAACCATAACAAATTTTGAACCTAGAGTTGACTTGAAAGATGTTGTAGCCTCTGGTTTTCCGGATGAAAATGGTTATAAAGTAGAGATAACTTTCTTTTTAGTTAACAATCCTAGCCCAATTACAGTAGATTTCTTTTTAGAGAGAGTAAGATAAATGGCAGACCGACTTAGAGTAACAGAACTTGATTTTGATTCAATCAAAACGAATTTAAGATCATTTCTACAACAACAAAAAGAATTTTCAGATTACGATTTTAGTGGTTCTGGTTTATCAATTCTTTTAGATATATTGGCCTATAATACACATTATAATGCTTATTATCTAAACATGGTTGCAAATGAATCATTTTTAGATACCGCTTTGCTTCGTGAATCTACTGTATCACACGCCAAAACATTAGGTTACACCCCACATTCTAAAAGATCACCCACAGCAACAATCACACTTACAGCAAATTCTGACACAACAACTGTTGGTAGTTTAACACTACCTGAGGGTTTTTCATTTTTATCAGACCAAATAGATGGTAAGTCATATAATTTTGTTTCTCTAAATGATGTAGTTGTAACAAAGACCAATCAACAATATGTTTTTACTAATTTATCTATAAATGAAGGTCAATTGATTACTAATCAGTTTGTATATTCAGAATCAAGTAATCCAAAACAATTGTTTACATTACCAGATAAAGAGATAGACAGCACAACAATTAAAGTTGTTGTTCAACCTAATGTAGCAAATACAGCCACTAAGATTTTTAATAAAGTAACAGATATATTAGATGTTGATGGTACATCAGAGGTTTTCTTTGTTCAAGAAAATAGAGATGGTAACTATGAAATATATTTTGGTAATGGTAGTGTAGGTAAAAAATTAAATGATGGATCAGTTCTAAGTGTGACCTACTTAGTTACAAATGGAATAGCTTCCAATAAAGCAAACAATTTTGTTCAGAAAACATCACTTACTGATTCAAATGGTGATGGTGTTACAGTAACGATTAATCCAACTGGAGCTGCATCAGGTGGTTCTGATAAAGAATCAGTAGATTCTATAAAGTTTACAGCGCCAAATCAATTCACATCTCAAAATAGGTTTATCACTAAAAAAGATTATGAAACATCTATTTTAAAAGATGTGCCTAGTGTAGAATCGGTTTCTGTTTGGGGTGGTGAAGATAACGTGCCTATTGTTTATGGTAAAGTATTTATAGCACTTAAAGCAAAAGATAATTTTTTCATATCAGAGGCAGAAAAAACAAGAATTATAGACAAGATTTTAAAACCAAAAGCTATCATTGGGGCTCAAATTGAAATTGTTGACCCAAGTATTACACATATTCTCGTAAATACAAACGTCTTATTTGATAGAAGAAAAACCACACAAACAGAAACGGGTTTTAAAGAATCTATTAAGTTGTCAATATTAACATATAACTCAACTAACTTAAATAGATTTAATAGTAATTTTTCAGCTTCTAAATTATCTAAAGCAATAGACGATACAGATAGAAATGCAATATTAGGTTCGGAAACAAATGTTAGATTACAAAAAAGAATAAAACCAACGATTGGTTTAGGAACTTATACGATTGATTTTGGTGAAAAGTTAAAAAGAGGCACAGCAGAGGAAAAACTTACTACAACTGAATTTATTGGATTTGATAATACTGGTGTTGCAAGGTCTGTATCTTTTGAAGAAGTGCCACAGTCATCAACTGGTGTTTCTCGAATAACAATTGAAAATCCTGGAATAGGGTTTACAGAGGCACCTACTGTAACAATTACAGGTGATGGTATTGGTGCAAAAGCTATTGCAACTGTAAGTCAAGGCGGCCTTACTTCTATTGAAATTACAGATAGAGGTGTTGATTATACAATAGCAACGGTTACACTTTCTGGTGGAAATGGTATAGGTGCCGAAGCAACAGCTATTGTTGATGCTAGAAATGGTACAATAAGAACAATCTTTTTTGATACTGATGGTAATAGACAAATCATCAATGAAAATATAGGTGAAATAGATTATGAAATCGGTAGAATATCCATTAACAGTATAAACATTTCTAGTGTCGATACCGCTGATGGTCTTATAAGATTCACAGTCGGTTCTGAAGCTGGTGTTGTAGAATCAACCAGAGATAATATTGTTGCAATAGATCCTGAAGATCCTTTAGCAATAGTAACAACTCTTGAGGCAGTTGAAGATTAAATGGGAAAAACATACGACATTATTCCATCTTCATTAAAAACTTCACTACTTGTAAATAGACAAGTACCAGAGTTTGTTCGTGAAGAACATCCACTCTTCATTTCATTTTTGGAGGCTTATTATGAGTTTCTTGAAAATGAACAAGGTGTTCAAAATAATGATCTTACAAAGACATCAAAAGATTTAAGGTATCTTCATGACGTAGATTTTTCAATAGATGCTTTTGAAAATAGTTTCTTAAATCAATATGCCAATCTTGTACCAAAAGATGTAAAAATAGATAAAGCATTTTTAATTAAAAATTTATTACCTTTATATTTAGCTAAAGGTAATCCAAAATCTTTTCAACTTTTATTTAGAATGTTTTTTGGAGAAGAAGTTGAAGTTGTTTTTCCTGCTGACCAATTGCTTAGAGCTTCAGATGGTAAATATGCCTCTGAAAGTATCCTTACGATTTCTGATGAGGTAACTTCATTTTACAAAGGCACAGGGCTTAAAAATCAATCAATATTATTAGCTCAAAAATCCACACCTGATCAATTTGATCTTAGAATAAATGGTATAAAAAAAGAAAATGAAACAGATTATATTGTTAGAGTAGAAGATCAAAAAGTATTTTTTAATGATGTAGTAACTGTTAAAAGAGATATATTGGGTAATGTTGTTGTTGGTACTAATTTACAGTTTATTGATATAAAGTCATCTTCACCCTCCTATAATTTACAAAGTTTTGTAGATTCTGGTGAAATTTCACCAGGAAATACAACGATAACATTTAAAGATGCTACATCAGGTGGAGATGTAACAAAAACAATTTTATTGGTATCAAATTCAACTAATTTACGAGTTACAAGTGCTTATGCAAATGCAAATACTTTTGGAGATAACACTTCATTTTTAACAACATCAAGTGTTTCTGCAACTCCGGCTAGTAATGCTGATATAAGAGTTACATATAAATCTTTTAATGATGGTTTACTTAAAAACAGACAATTTACAGGATCCACTTCAAATTCATCAATAATTGTTGAAAGAGTTTTTCCTAGAAAAATTGATATATTACCTAAGATAGAATTATTTTTTGACCCAAGAAAATCTGATGGCTCTTTTGAACAATCAGAAGAAGTAACATCAACTATACTTGTTCAGAATACAGTTATTAATATATCAACAAATACTTTTTCATCATTAGAGGAAATAAGAGTCGATAAAGGTGGTAGACTCTATAATATTGGTGACCCAGTTGGTATTATTGCAGGTGGTTTTTCAACAAAGGCCACAGCTCAAGTAGCCTCTTTAGGCACAGAGTTTTTAAGTAACCCTACAGTTAATACTGGAGGTGCTGGATTTGCAGTAGGTGGTTTATTTCAAGGCGGTAATACAGAAACAGGTTTTGTTTTATACACAGTTAAACCTGCAATTGATACCTCTGGTAATAATACACCAAACACTTTTATTTTAATGGGTGAAACTTATGATGCTACTGTAACAAATAATTCATCACAGACATATGCTGATTTGATTATAGCAAATGCAAATGGAACATATGCTGGTGCTTTTGGTAACACTCAAGTTACGACACCTACTGTGGATTCAAGAATAAAACACGTTGTTAATTCAACAGTTCAAGCTGTTTCAATAGGACCAGTTCAAAATGTATTACTTGTGACATCAAATACAACAACAACAGATTTACCATTAGATGGTGCAGGTGCTCTTGTAGAAGTTGCAGCTAGAACAACTGCTGATGTTGGTTCTCTTAAAAGTTTAGGTAAACTTCAGATGGCCAGCTCTAACGGTGTTGCTAATGTTGGTAATAATTATACAGTCGGTGATATTATAGAATTTGATAGTCCAGGTGCTGGTGATGGTGCATTAGCGAGAGTATCAGAAACAAATGCAAAAGGTCATATAATCAATACAGAGTTTGAATATCCACATTATGAAAATTTTGGAACAGGGATTAGGAATAATTATGCTTTCATAGCAACTGTTGTGGCTAATACAGGATTTAGAGGTGTAACTGCTATACCTAATGTTTATGTTTCTAGTGTTGTTACTGAAGCAATAAATTTATCTACATCACAATATCCTAATGTTAATGTAGGTTTAAGTGGTGTTTATTTGACACCTCAATCTAATCACAATGGACTTACACTTGCGGAGGGTGATAACCCTGTGAGAATAGGTGATATAATTTCTGTGTTAGGTCACGAAAGAAAAGTGATCAATGTATCATCAAATATTAGCGTAAATGCAATAGGTTATAATACAAATAGATATGGTGTTGTAACTCAAAATACAGGTAATTATCAATCATACTCTAGTAATTTAAGTCCTGTTCTTGATTCGCAAGTAGGTAATACGGGTAACGCAGGTGGTTACATAACAAGAACAATAAGCGTTGATTCATTAGCTCAGTACGCTAATTTAAATGTAAGACCAGTCTTTCATTATACATCAGGTCCAAATACAAAATCACAAATAATGCTTGATGATATAAATGTAGATAGTATGGTTTACACTTTCGGTGAATGGAGTAGTTCACAAAATACTGCTCTTGAGTCTTTTACTAGATTTGATGGTTCACTAAAATTTCCATACGAACATGATGGCGGATATCTTGGTGGTTACAATTCACCTTCAAATATGCTTGATACGGCAAATTTCTGGGAACAGAGAAGCCCTAGAATGGGATCAAACACAGCTGATTATGGTCAAGCTTTTTCTGGTAGAGTTGCTTTTAGTGGCGGTGATTTTTATCCAACATTTACAAAGCTGTTGGGTTCAGGCCCATTAGGTGAATTTTCCGGAGGTGAACGTGGTAAAGGGCGATGGGTGTTGATGGCTCACGGTCCAAATGAAACTCCTAGAGATTTTTCGACTGTTGGTGGCACAGTATATAGAAAACATTTTGGACAATATGATGATTTAAATTTTGCATCAGGATTATCAGGTGTCCCATTTATAACAAGTAATACAAATACTTTTGGTGCAGAGGCTAATGGACAAATAAGATATGCTGGAGATGGATTTGGTGCCAATGATAATAAAAACTGGATCGAAAGAGCTACCAGTAATGCTATATCTATAAGTGAGCAAAAGTACATTTACGCAAATACATACAATGCAAACAATTCACATTTCTGGCTAAGAGGCCCAGTTATGTCATTAGGTGAAAGTCCAACATTTACATTTGCTTCTTGTTTATTTGGTGATGCTGTGGGCACTTTAAACGTACACTTTGATGTCGTAGAAAGTAACTCAAATCCAGAAACTTTACATAGTGGTGGATTCTTAACAGTTGATAAACCTTTCCCAAGTGAAATAGACTTCTTACAATTTGGGAACACTTCTTACTTTGGAACTCGTGGTCTTGCAAACTCTTTAGATCCTATAAGCATAAGTGCTCAGTCATCAAACGTATTTGGTGCACCAATGAGTATTGATACCAATTTTCCAAAAGGCGGTGCAGCTTACGATACGGCTCACTTACCAAATGTTTCAATCTTTAGAACTAATTTGGCAAATGAAATCGCCTCTTCAGCAAACGCTGTAATTAATGTCGCTTGTCTTTTAGGTGATGGTGAAGAAATAGTTGCTCAAACAGATGATACAACAAAGGGTACAATAAACACAATTAGAATAGTAGAGGCAGGTGATGGATATGTAGCCATACCGGATATTGACTTAACAGGCTCTGGTGATGGAACTGCTACAGCAAACGCCGTATTAACAGATTCAGTTTCAACAACAGAAGGTAGGTTTACATCTTCAGATGGTCTATTATCATCCAGAGAAAGAAGAATACAAGGTAAAAATTTCTATCAAGATTTTGTTTATGTAACAAAGGTACCATTAGAATTTTCAAAATACAAAACTGTATTGAAAGGTTTATTACACCCAGCTGGGTACAAAAATTACGCTGAATTTGAAGCAAGAGAAATATCTAACGTAAATGTATCAGCAAGTGGAACTGTATCAAATTCAATACCTGGTACTATAAACGTATCAAACAGTATAAGTGTGGTTGGTACAAATACTGCATTTAATATTGCTGTTTCAAAAGGTACAATCTCTGTAGGTTCTTCTAAATTAGCTGTAAATGGTGAAAATCGTGTAATTAGTAGCGTTATATCTAATACAAGTTTAACTGTTGAAAGTGCATTTACTCAAGTGTCAAATGGTCAATCCGCTATAATTTTGGTATAAATAAACAATGGCAACGAATTTATCTACAAAAACATTAGAGTTAAGAAACGCAGAAGCTTTCGCAAACTCTTTCTCATCTGAAATTTCATATATTTTTATAGGAGATAGCACGCCATATCTTAATGATGCAAATTCTCCACCACAAATGGTACAGACACCAGAAGTTTTATCTGATGTTTTAAATTCAATGGTTGCTTTGAAAAAAGTAACTGCTGGTGAAGTAAAGTTATCTGTGCCTAGAGTTGATTGGACTTCAGATACAAAATATATGCAATTTGATAATTTAGCCGTAACAGAACAATTAATAGAGGGTGATGCTTCTATAAACACAAAACCATTTTATGTTATGGCACCCAGCACAAGAAATGTGTATAAATGTTTGTCAAATGGTAGTGGTTCAATTTCAACAGTAGAACCCACCGGAGATTATTCAACATCTAATGGTGTTGTTGATAATACTGGTTCTGATGGTTATGTTTGGAAGTATATGTATAACATAAGAGATAGCGACCAGTTTGTCAATTCAACTTTTATACCTGTGCCAACAAGAAATTATACCGATTTTACACCATCTTCTGATACTGTTTATGGTAGTTATAGTATCAGAAACGATACTGTTGTTGAAGGAGAATTAACAACTATCGTTGTTACACATCCAGGTTCAGGATATAGAGATTTTACTAACGTAAGAACATTTGCATTTGAAACCACAAATACTAACACATCAGATGGTAAGAATAGAACCATACAGGTAACTGGTGCATTTTTAAGTGAAGTTGGCTTAACAATTGATCAAGTTGCTTCAGCTAATATGACTGTATCTGGTGGGGCTAGTTTATTTTCTGACGATACTTTTATTGAATCCGTTGATACAGTAAGAAATAAAATAACACTTACAAAACCAGTTTTAGCTAATAGTGATGGTAGTGTTTCTAATACCATTTCACTAACCACAAGAATTTTTGTTGATGGTGTTACAACAGCATCAGAACCAGCAGAAGCTTCAGCTATTTTAGGTTCAAGTGGTGCAATACAAAGGGCTAATGTTACACAATTTGGAAGTAATTATGCAGATAAAATAAATGTAAAAGTATTCGGCACTGCTACTTCTAATATTGCAAATTTAAGAGCTGTTATACCACCATTTTTTGGTCATGGGTTTGATATAGGTAAAGATTTATTTGCGAATAGTGTTGTGGCTGTTTCAAAATTTGGTGAAATAGACTCTACTGAAGGTGGATTAGTTCCTTCAGATTTTAGTTTTAGGCAAATAGGTCTTATTAGAAACCCTTATAAATATGGTGTAAATACGATTAGTTCAAGTAGTAATACAGCTGATGGTGCTAATACGGTTGTAAGACAAACGACAAAAGTTTTTGTTTCATCTGGTGTATCTTATGATGACCAAGAATTTGTTTTTCAAGGAGATTCATCTACCGACTATACAGCTGGTGGATTTGTACATAGAATAGAAAGTGCTACATTATTAGAAGTTACTCAAATTCAAGGTGAACTAGAAGTAGGAAAAGTATTAGTTGGTAGTAATTCAGGTGCATCAAGGGTAATTACACAAATTATAGACCCAGAATTTGAACCCAAATCAGCTGATTTACTTTTTGTTGATAACAGGAACCCAATTACAAGAACAGATGGCCAAGCAGAGAGTGTTAGACTAACTATAAGATTCTAAAGGTAAAAGATGGCATTAGACGAATTTAAAACAACTCCATACTATGATGATTTTGACGAAGATAAAAATTTTCATAGAATACTTTTTCAACCAGGTAGGGCGGTTCAAGCTCGTGAGTTAACACAATCACAAACAATACTACAAGACCAAGTTACTAAATTCGGTAATCATTTATTTAAAGATGGTTCTAAAGTAACTGGAGCGGATGTTTTTGGTGTTGGTGAAGGTAAGATAGATAAATTAACTATAAATTTACAACCCTCTGTTAATCACATAAACTTATCACCAATTAACCCAATTACGGGTGTATCGGTAAATGTAGCAAGTTTTATAAATGGTTATGTAACAGTTCCAATCACAGGTATAAAAGATTCTGCAAACACTAAAAATATATTTTTTGTGCATCACGCTGATGCAGCTGATGCTGTTACAAATGACCCACCTACGTTATATGTTTCACATATCAAATCAATAGGTTTATACCTTGCTAACGGTGCATTAAATTCAGTTAATGCTAATGGTAGTAGTGGTGTAACTTTAGGTAATGTTAGTGTTGGTGCAAATGCAACTTTAAATGTATACTCTTCAATTGTAGTAAATACAGAAAATCTAATAACACAAGTAACTGCAAATTCAAATCCTTATGGTGATGCTAAACTATTAGGTGTAACAGAAGGTGTTTTCTATACAAGTGGTGTTTTTGTAAAGAATCAACAACAGATAGTTGCAGCTGACAAATATGGTAAAACTGCAAATGTTTCAGTAGGATTTGACGTAACAGAAAGTATAGTAAAATCTTCTGATGATAGTAGTTTACTTGACCCTGCTTTAGATTCTTCAAACTATTTAGCTACTGGTGCTGATAGATATAAAATTAATTTAACTTTATCAAGAAAACAATTAGACGATACAACAAAGTCAATACCAGAATTATCTACATCAAAGTATATAGAAATTGCAAGATACAAAAATGGTCAATTAGTCAAAGATGCTACTAAAACAAAATATTCTGATTTAGGTAGAACACTTGCAAGAAGAACTTTTGACGAATCTGGTGATTACATAATAAGAGGCCTTGAACCTAGAGTTGCTAATTTAGGAAATTCATCAAATGGTATTCTTACGGTAGACAAAGGTAAAGCTTATGTAAAAGGTTATGAAATATTAAAAATAGCTGATACAAATATAAATTTACCAAAAGCAAGAGATACAGAAACAGCTAACACTTATAGTTTAGAACAATCATATGGTAACTTTATCTTTATTAACGGTGCAAATAACACCTTATTTACAGATAATGTATCATTTCCTAAAATTTCATTACACTCATCAAATTTAGCAAATGGTGGGCCACAATCAACAGTACAATCATTTGCACAAAATACAAAAATAGGTGAGGCTCATGTAAAGAATATAGAGTTCTTTAAAAATGATAGTTCGGGTAGAGAAAATAATGTATATAAGTTATCACTTTTTAATGTTAGAAATACAAGTAATTTACCACTAAGTTTAACAAGAACCGTGGTTGGTATAGGTGTAAATAATTCTGCTAATGCTAATGCAAACTTAGATTCTACATCTATTCAAACACATAGAACACCGGCTCAATTAGCAAACGGCACAAATAACATGGTCGTTGTTGATGCGACTGATATTCGTATTGGTGATATGGTAGAAGGTCATAATGTATCTAACAACGGGCCAGTAGCTGCAGGAAATACTGGTTCAGCATCTTTAGCTCAACAAGGTCTTGGTAGAAGAATAGCATATGTTACAGCTGTTAGAGGTACAAATGTTGAAATAAGTTGTACGGTATTTTCTGGAACAACCACCGACCTAGGTGATGGTTTCTTTACTAATTCTGGTTCAAATAACTATACTTTTAGTAGATCTGTTTTTTCAGATGCAAATGAAGATACTTCACTTTTCCCAATGTCATATAATTATGTGGCAAATACTGGAACTGAAAGTTTTAGTTATCAAATAAGAAAACTTTTTCCTTCAGTTAGTTTTACTGGAGGTGTAGGTACAATACAATCTGGTGATGGTGATAAAACTTTTGTAGCTGCATCATCAACAACTGCTAAACAAAAAAATTATCAAGTAACTGTTACCGGTTCTGGAACATCTACAAATCCAGTAGGACTTCAAGTCCCAGTCATAGACTCTGTTACAGTAACAGGCGGTGCTACACCGGCTGCTGAAATAAATCTTGGTGATGGCTCATTTGGTGGTACTGCAAATGTTATAGCAACTTTACAGGTTCAAAATGGTCAAGGTGATAGAAGAGTATTAACATCAAGAAAAAAATATAAAAATTATGCAAATGGTACACACACTCAAGTAGATGGTGGTAAAACTAAAAGAGTGTCATTAGGTCAAGGTCATGTTATAAACGTAGAGGCAATTTACATTGCAACTCCAGGAAATAATGCTACTGATGCCAACGTAAATGTAAGAAATGCTTTTACTTTTGATACGGGCCAAAGAGATAGTTTCTTTGATTATGGCACTATTAGATTGAAGGCTAACAACTCATTAGCAAATGGTTATCCAGATACATCAACAATAAATGTTGGTGTAATGAATGTGATATTCCATCACGTTGAGGCAAACGGCCTTGGTTATATTGATTCAGCTTCATACAACCAAGTTTTAAAGTATGAATCAATACCACAATTTACTAAAAAAGATGGTACTATCATATCTTTAAGAGATAGTATAGATTTCCGACCATATAGAACTGCTGATAACACACCTAACGCATACTCAAATAATAATATGGTATTTTCTAAACTAGAAATGCCAGATTCAGAAGATCCAACAGCTGTTATGAAATTATCATATTTCATACCTAGAAATGATAAATTAGTTTTAGGTTTTGATGGTAACTTTAGAGTTATTCAAGGTGAACCTGCTTTAAATGACCCACCAACCCCAGCAGATGATCCTGATTCAATGACTGTGGCTAAATTGGCCTTAGAGGCATACACAGCACAGGCAAGTAATGTAAAATTAGAGATTGTTAAAAACAAAAGATATACAATGAAAGATATTAAAACTATTGATGATAGAATTAATAACTTAGAATATTATACATCTTTAAATTTACTAGAGAGTGAATTAGCCTCAACAACTTTCTTTTCTAATAACAATACTGAACTTCTTAGTAATGGATTTGTTGTAGATCCGTTTAGAGGTCATAGCATAGGTGATGTTGCTAACCCTGATTATAAAATTGCTGTTGATCCAGCCAACGGTCTTATGAGACCTAGATTTAAGGCTAATGCAGCTTCAGCATCAGAATCGACACTAAACGCCTCTTTAAGAAATACTGGCAATAGATTAACATTAAATTATGGTACAGATGTTTATACTGCACAGGCAGTTGCGACTGGTACAATAAATGTTAACCCATTTAATGTAGTTGGTTTTGTAGGTCATGTTAAACTTGCAACTGAAGTAGCTACTTACGCTGATTTTGGTGCGAGACCATTTGTTGGAGTTAACACAGAAGGTAACTCAGATAATTATGAATATGGAGAAAACTTTGAAGGTTCAACATGGAGTGAATGGAATTTAGTTAGTTATGATAGAAGTGATGCAAAAGTGTTTACATACTATGATACAACAAACCAAAAAGTAAAAACAACTACATCAGCTGAAGAAGCAGGATATTATAGTCAAAAAACTGAAACTGATAAAGTTTTTTATTATGCAGCTTCTCAAAATATTGACTTTGAAATTTATGGTTATAAACCTAACACGATTGTTCATGCCTTCATAGATAATAGAAATGTATCAGATAGGCTAAATAGATTTAACTCTGATACATCTGCTTATGAAAATTCTGTAACAATCATATCTGATGAAAATGGTTTTGCAAAAGGTAGAATAATATTACCGAATAATCCAGAAACAAACGAACAGTTTTTTGCTGGCGAACATCAGATTATATTCTGTGATGCTATTATTAATCCTACATTTCATACAACATTAGCTTCAACTAGATATTTTTCTGGAACTCCTAGAGTTGAAACAGTTGAAGCAGAAGATTCTGTTGTACAACAAATACCAGCTCAACCAGCAAGTTATGATTGTGATTTCTATTGGGATCAAGTAAATCAAAATCCTGATTGTATTACACTTGCTCAAAAAAATGCAGATTTAGTTAATAGAGAGGGTCTTGATTCTACTGTTGTAAACAATTGGGGACCAATAATATACTCACTTTATGGAAGTATTCTTAGTAGAAAAGCCGATAAATCTGGTTATGGTTATTATTTAAAACAAATCAATAATAATGATATAGGTGATGTCAGAGATAGGTCTAGTGATGACCAAGCAAGAGGTATTATAGAACAAATCTTTAGATCATCACCGGAATTTGCAAACATACAACAAGGTGTTTATGTAGATCCTTTGGCACAAACTTTCTTTGTAAATGAATTTACAAATCCAAAAGGTATATTTGTACCAAACATATCTGTATTTTTTGCTACTAAAGATTCATCATTACCAGTTACTTTAGAGATTAGAAAAACTGTAAACGGATATCCAAGTGCTGATGATATTATACTTGGTGCAAGAATTACAAAGAATCCAGCTGATGTATTTTTACCAGAATCACCTAATACACCAAAGGCAACACAATTTGTTTTTGATAAGCCAGTATTCCTAGAACCAGCTGAATATTCTATTGTATTACTTACAAATTCTTCAAATTATACGGTGTTTATTGCAACAGTTGGTGAAACAAGAATTGATAATGGTCAAGTTGTAGCTTCACAACCATATACAGGTTCATTATTCAAATCACAAAATGCTAGAACATGGGAACCAGACCAATTATCTGACTTAGCATTTGAAATTAGAAAATGTGCTTTCAATACTTCAGGTAGTTTCTTTACAGATGTAGATGCAGTAAAAGGTACTCTACCTACACAATATGTTGACTACATGAAAGTGAGTGTGCCTTATGAAACATATTCAGACCAAACAGCTCTATCATTTAAATTAGCTACAACAGCAAATGGTGATTCAGGACTTGCCAGTCCTGGTATAAATGTTTATCCTGAATCAGATATTTATTTTGAAACAAGACAACAATTTGATGCTACTGGACAGGCTAATCTAAGAGTTACAATGTCTACAACAAATGCAGATGTATCTCCAACATTTGATTTAGATAAATGTAGATTCATTTTTGCAGAAAATTTATTAAATAGTACAGCAAATACTGATGTTACAGATAATCCAGAAACACAAAGTGAAGGTGGTGGAGCATTATCTAAATATATTACAAAGAAAGTTAAGTTAGCTGATGATTTTGATGCAAATGGTTTGAGAGTAATTATTTCTAAGAATTTACCAGAAGGTGCAACAGTTGAAGTTTATTATAAAGTTCAATCAGCTGTTGATTCAACTGAATTTGAAGAATTACCATATACGTTAATGAATCAATATACACCATCAGTAACATCTCAAAACTATAATGACTATTATGATTGTGAATATAGAGCAGAAGATATAACGTATGCAAATGCTAACGCTACATATGATAACTTTAGATTTTTTGCAATTAAAGTTGTTTTATATGCAACGAATACTGCAAAGGCTCCAACAATTAAAAACTTTAGGGCTATAGCATTATCATGAGTGTGATAAAAGTAAAAGATCATAAAAATCTCGTTAGAGATTCGAGAACAAAAGCTGTTTTAAATACAGACTTGGTAAAAATGATGCAAGCAAAAAAAAGAAAACAACAAAGTGTAACTTTAGAAACTTTAACGCAAGAAGTCAATGTAATTAAAGATGAATTTAAAGAGATTAAAACACTTTTAAGACAAATCGTAGCTAAGAGATAACTATGGCAATCATAAGAAATATAACCACAGGAAATACGTTTCAACAACACGTTACAACAACGTCTGAAACAGTACAAAAATTAAATCATCTAACAGATGGTGCAATAAACGATAAGTTTTATGCAAATACTGATATAGTCGTTGATGGTAACTTAGATGTAACGGGTAATATAAGTTTAGATGCGGCTGGGTTTGATAACCTAACCATGAATGGTAACTTAATACTCTCTGCTACTGATTCAATTGTTTATAAAGATGGAGCTTATACCTCAGGAGAGGCAGCTGCACGA
>Ga0181410_1000104_pt1 | contig 33352 bp, 22 predicted proteins | sample 33SPOviralmetaG_FD_130112 | JGI IMG/M metagenome (GOLD analysis project Ga0181410, IMG submission 130112) | Marine viral communities from the oligotrophic San Pedro Time Series (SPOT) site, San Pedro Channel, CA, USA - 33 SPOT_SRF_2012-06-20 | ecosystem: Environmental > Aquatic > Marine > Strait...
AACTGGTATTGGAACAACTACTCCAACTACAGCAACTTATTCTGGTTCTACTGGAGAACTTGTTCTGACTATTCCAGGTCACTCATACACAACGTCAAACACTGTTGGTATTGGAACAAGTACAATTGCGTTTACTTGTGGTAGTGATGATAATCAAACTATACTCTATTACCCCAAACCAACAGACCCAATTGCTGGAATTGTTACTGGAATTACAACTACAACAGCAAACACGATTACATTGTTTGTTGGTATATCCACTTTAGTCAAGTATCCAGTTCATAATGCAACATATGATCCTACTAGTGGATTGTCTGTACTGACTATTGGAACACACAATCTTACAACTGCAAATAGTATTAGACTTGCTAATGAGTCTCTGCTATTCAAATGTTCTCTTGACGATTTCAATAGAATTGAAGCATATCCAAGACAATATAAGGATAGAGTATATGGTAATTCTATTGGAATCACATCATATACGGCAGACAGTATAACGGTATTTGCTGGTCCATCAGTAGAAAGTGAGAGATACGTTCATGAGTTTGTTGGTGTTGGATCATTCCAACAATTTGAACTAACCGTTGAGACAACTTTCCAATCAAAATTCTCTGGATGGAATGTAGGTGAATTCATTGTACTCGATAAAATCGACCCCTTCTTTAATGGCAAAAGAAGACTGTTCTCACTGGCAGTAAACTCAGATCCAATCTCATTCTTTGCAAGATCAAACTCTGGTATTAATCTGCAATCGAATTTATTGGTATTCATCAATGATATCCTTCAAACTCCTGGTGAAGGTTACGAATTTACAGGTGGTAGCACAATTAGATTTACAGAAGCACCAAAAGGTGGAGTAACAGGAGTCTCTACTGAAGGTGATACTGCTAAGATGTTTATGTACACAGGTACACAAACAATTGACGTTCAAACCGTTGAGGTTCTTCCCTCTGTAGAGGTGGGAGATGAACTTCAACTCTACAGTAATCAATCTACAACATTCACAGAAGATCCTAGATTGGTGATGGAAATTAAAGCAGCAGATAAAGTTATTACTAACAACTATGCTGGTCAGGGTGTTACTTTAAATGAATTGTTTGAAAGACCATTAACTTGGTCTAAACAACTTGTTGATAAAATTATTGACTCTGAATTCGTAGGAAAAGATAGAGTATACTATGAACCAGTTATAAATCCAACAACTAAATTGATTAGATCTGTTGGTGCTGGTGACAGCGTAGCATATGTTAATAGTGTCCGCCCATTCTTTGACAATCCATATGAAGGTATCGGAACAAAAGAGAAATCTATTATTGAACTTGTCTCTCCTGATACTCTTGATGTTGCTACTGCTAAAGCAGTATTTGGAGTTAATGGAACTATCGCAAATGTTCTTGTTGAGAATATTGGATATGGATATACCGCTGCTCCTGATGTTGTAATTGCTCCACCATTGGATGGTCAACAAGCAGAAGCTGGTTCTCAGATTGGTGTTGCTGGTACAGTCACTCAAATCAATGTAAGTGTGGCAGGAACTGGTTATGATAGTGGTCCTATGAGTTCTATAACTGTTAAGGAACAGGGTGGTGGATTCCCATCAACAATTGAATCTGGAACGAACACTTTTGTTGGTGCAAGACTTAAGTCCGAGACTGGTGTTGGACTTGGTGCTGTTGCAAATATTGAAATTAGTCCTCTGAACTTCAATGTTGCTGCAATTAGTGTTGTAGCAGGTGGCAAAGATTACAAAGTTGGTGATACTTTATTCATCGATACTTTTGATAATGTTGGACTTGGAACTTCTTCTAGAGGATTCCGTTTATCTAATCCAGTTAAATTTACTGTTGCAAGTATTACCCCACCTCAAGTTCTTGTAGCACCACCAATGAGATTTAAAGAAGAATGTGCTTTTGTAACATATACTGGGGATTATGGAATGATAGTTGGAGTTGGCACAACAACTATAGGTGCTGGAACCAGTCTTGGTCTTGCTCTAGATATGTACATTCCAATGGATTCTGAGATTAGAAAATCTCTAGGTATAACTCTAACTACAATTGAACCTGGTGATTATTTCCAATTAGTTAATTCTAACTTTGTTAGTGCTGCCCAAACGTCATTGGGTTCTGATGGATCTGTAATTGGCATATCAACAGAATGTGCTGACATGGTTTATGAATGCTTAAGTATTTCTACAAAGCAATCAGTGATTCCTCCTGGTATCAATGGACTTGGTACAACTGTTGGATTTGGTACTACAGTATCTACTGTAGTTGTTGCACTACAAAGTGCAGGATCTAATAATGTTGTTGGACTTGCGACTACATCGTTCTACGGAACATATACTTTTGGTAAGATTGGACTACCAGTAAGAACTAAGCAAAAAGAATTCTTAGTAACTAATGGCACCAGTCAAGCAGGCATAACAACAAACCCAATTATTAGAAGAAAAAATCCACTCAAATTTAGAGGTTATATTTCGTGATAAATAGAACATAGAAAAAGACTGTCACCCAATGGCTGCAATTATAACTGACTTGCTGAGAGTTAATAACGCTAGGAACTTTATCGAAAAGATAAGAGATCCCAGCAGGTCTTATTACACATTCTTAGGATTACCGAACGCAACGGAAGTTACGTCCACTTGGAACACGTCACCTCCTGCTCCAAGAGATTGTTTTGATGACAATAATTTTTATTTTGATACAATGATCGCACTTAAAAAAGTAGGTGCTGATGATGTTCGCCCAGTTGTAAGGAAAGTAGAGTGGGCGTCTGCAACAATTTATGATGCATATCGTCATGATGTTAATAGGAATAGTCTTTCTAGACCATCAAATAAGACAAGTTTATATGCGTCAAACTACTTTATTGTAAACAGTGAATTTAGAGTTTATATTTGTATAAGCAATGGCGCAGATCCTGAGAATCCAAACGGAAGACCATCCCTAGATGAACCAAAGTTCACAGACTTAGAACCAAGAGTTGCTGGAACCAGCGGTGATGGTTACGTTTGGAAATATCTTTATACAATTAGTCCTAGTGATATTATTAAATTCGACTCTCTGAATTTTATTCCTCTTCCTGTAGATTGGGAATCAAATGCAGAATATCAATCTGTCAGAACTAACGCTACTACTAGTGGTCTGTTAAAACATATCACAATTACAAATAGAGGGTATCTTGTAGGTCCTGCAAATACTACTTACTCTAGAGTTCCTATCAGAGGTGACGGAAACGGAGCAGAGTGTACAATTGTTATCAACAACGATTCAAAAGTTGAATCAATTACGATATCTAGTGGTGGAAGTGGATATACTTATGGCACTGTCGATCTGATTGGGGGTAATGTTCCTCAAGGATCAACAACACCAACTTTTAATGTTATTATTCCACCTCAAGGTGGTCACGGATTTGATATTTACAAAGAATTGGGTTCAACCAATGTTTTGATCTACTCAAGGATTGAAAATAATGATCAAAACCCCGACTTTGTTACTGGAACCAATGTTGCAAGAATTGGTATTATTGAAAATCCCGAAGGATTTGAGTCTAATGTAGTTCTTGGAGAAGATAGGGTAAGTGCCTTATATGGTCTGGTACTGAAAGGTTTACCACCAAATCAGAACGACTATAAAACAACAACATTTAATCAGAACGCCATAATCACTCAAACCATTGGTACTGGTGTCACTGCAGTTGGTAGAGTAGTCGCTTACAATGCAGAAACTGGTGTACTAAAGTATTGGCAAGATAGATCTTTGGTTGGTTTTAATACTGATGGCACTCAAAAAGCAAATCCAACTTATGGTCTTTCTATGAATGAATTTTCTGCTGGAGTTGGGCAGGGTGGAGCATTAAAAGTTAGTGGCGGATCTAAAGAGTTATACATAGATGATGGATTTGGAGACGACACTAATCCAGGTATTAGTACCGTCATAAATAATAAAACATACTACCTGGGTCAGACATTTATTGACGGTCTTGCTGATCCAGAGATCAAAAAATATTCTGGAACGGTATTGTATGTAGACAACAGACCTTCAATTCTCAGGTCTGTGAACCAAAGAGAAGATATCAAAGTTATTTTGCAATTCTAAAGGATTATGCCACAAGAAACTAACCTAAATGTATCTCCTTATTTTGACGACTTTGATCCGAAAGATAATTACTATAAAGTATTATTCAAACCAGGATTGCCTATTCAGGCCAGGGAGTTAACTTCCTTACAGTCTATCTTACAGGATCAAGTAGAGCAACTTGGAACTCACCTCTTTAAAGAGGGTTCTGTAGTGATCCCTGGTCAGATCAACTATAATAACGAGTTGACCAGTGTTGAAGTAGAGCATACATATCTCGGTTTAGATGTTGATACGAATGCTGAAGACCTTATTAATGAGATTATTATAGGTCAAAATTCCAATGTAAGGGCAAAGATTGTATTTTATGGTGAGAGAGATGAGTCTGAAAGAGATTACTTAACATTCTTTATTCAATACTTGGGTGGCGGAGTATCTGGTAAATCTGTATTTGATGATGATGAGGTACTGCTTTTAGAAAGTACAGTTACTGCCGACACAGGAGTAACTCTTCAAGCAGGACAAGCAATTACAAAAACTGCTCCTACAAATGCAACTTCTTTTGGATCTGCAGTATTTTTAAGTGAAGGCGTATATTTCTTGAGAGGAACTTTCGTAAAAGTTCCAGCACAAACTCTGATTTTAGATGCACACAATAATTCACCATCATTCAGAGTTGGATTAACCATTTATGAGGATATTATAACATCGGGACAAGATGCATCCCTTACAGATAATGCAAAAGGATTTAATAACTATGCTGCACCAGGTGCAGATAGATTAAAGATCTCAGCATCTTTAGATAAGTTAGATTTAGAAGCAACAAAGAATGAAAATTTTGCTGAGTTGATGATCATCAGAGATGGTGATATTCAGCATATTACTGATAAGACTCAATATAATGAGTTGGCAGAAGAACTAGCAAGAAGAACATATGATCAATCTGGTGACTTCTATATAAAACCATTTGCTATTCATGCAAGAGAATCTCTCAATGATATGAGGGGTAATAATGGTGTATTTACAAAAGACCAGTTAACATATAATCAGAACGTACCTAGTGATGATTTAGGAACATATAAAATCTCTCCAGGTAAAGCATTTATTCGTGGATTTGAATGTGATTCCAAAACTGTACATTATCTAGATTTCCCTAAAACCCGAGAAACTAAAAAGTTAAAAGGTCAAGCAGTTAACTATTTTACTGGACCAACCTTAACACTCAATAGAGTCACGGGTGCTCCAAGAATTGGATTTAGCACATCATCCATAATTAGTCTTAGAAGTGATAGGATTGGATCTGTAGGTACAGACCCAGCAGGTAGAGAGATTGGTGTTGCTAGGGTTTATGACTATGCATTAGAGTCTGGATCATATTCCAGCGTAGCATCTGAACTCAACGAATGGGATATTGCTCTTTATGATATTCAACCATATACTGAAATCCAATTAAATAACGCAGCAACCTTAACTGTACCAACTTACATTGAGGGTAGATCTAGTGGTGCTACTGGGCATTTAAGATTTGATACTGCTGCTGGTATTGCTACTGTATATGGAACTAGAGGCACATTTCTTAAAGGTGAGAAGTTAGCCTTTAATGGTTTAAATGATGGTAGAATATCTGTTGCTGTTACCACTTTTGGTGTTGGTGATGCTCAATCAATTTATTGTGAAGTTGGTACAGGTATCACTTTTAACGGTGACACAAAGCAATCTGCAAGAATTTCTCTTCCTAGTGTAACTATATCCCCCAAATCGGGATCTGCACCAGGAATTTCTACGGTAACTTCAGTTACAGAATTTACTAACCAAATCAAACCAGGTGATCTTGTAGCATTTACAAATAGTCTTCTTGGTAGTACTAAAGTTAGATCTTTTGCAAAAGTTACTCAGATTATAGATGAAAATAACTTTGTTATAGTAGGTGTTGCAACTGTATCAAATATTAACGATGGAGGTCTTCCAACATCATCTATTAGTCCAACCGACTTTTCTGTATTTAATACAAAGTTCCAAAATTCGTCAGATAACACTCTTTATACACCACTTCCTAAAGAATTTATTGGATCTGTAAATTTAGAGTCATCTAGACTTACAATTAAAAAGGAATTTACTGTAACTCTCACTGCAAATGCAACTAATACGATTCAGGCAGGAGATAATGAGACATTCTTACCTTATGATGAAGAACGATATGTTTTAGTTAATAATAGTGGTGCTTTTGAAGAGTTAACAGAAGATAAATTAAGATTTACTAATGGTAACAAGGAATTAAGAATATTTGGATTGGCACAACAATCTGGTCCAGCAAGACTGATTACCACTCTTAGAAAAACAAACGTAACAACCAAGGTAAAGAAATCAAAGACAACTAATTCTATTATTGTCAATAAATCAAAACTAGTATCTTCTGGTATTGGATCTACGACACTTAATGATGGTTTGGTTCATGGTTCTTTCGGTTATGGTCTCAGAGTACAGGATAGAGAGATCTGTCTTTTAGAACCAGATGTAATTAAGGTATATGGAGTATATGAATCTAGTGATACAGGTAATCCAGAACTTCCCACAATCTCATTATTCAACCTGAATGGTCCAACAGGCAAAACCGATGACTATACTATTGGTGAAGAGGTTACGGGTCAAAAATCTGGATCTATTGCTATTGTTTATGGTAGACAAACAAGTTCTATTTTAAATATTGTTTACTTGAACGATATTAAATTTGAGAATGGGGAATCTGTATTATCTTCTACTACAGGAATTACTGCTACTGTCAACGATTTTACTGTAGGTGATAATAATATCCTTAGTAGGTATACTCTTGACTCTGGACAAAGAGACACTATTCTTGATTACTCTAGATTAATTAGAAAACCAGGAACAAAAGATCCTAGAAATCGTTTAAGAGTTGTATTCCAATCTGCAGAATATACTTCCTCAACAGAAGGAGATATCACTACTTTAGCGTCTTACAATCAGTTCGACTATTGCGACTTACCTATTGTTAAGGATAGAACTAGAGTAACTGATATTATTGATATCAGACCTAGAGTTACAGTATTTGATCCAGATTCAACTACAGCATCTCCATTTGAATTTAGGTCAAGAGACTTCTCTGATTCAACAAACTCTGCTAAAAATATTTTAGCATCTGACGAATCAATTTTGGTAGACTATTCCTATTATCTTCCACGAATTGATAGAATTTACTTTAAACCTGATGGTGGATTCCAACTACTGCAAGGTGTTGCTGCAGAATCTCCATTACCTCCAATTCCATTAGAGAATGCATTGGAAGTTGGAACAGTCAGACTTCCTCCTTACGTTTGTAACGCTGAAAACTTATCTATATCTCTAAAATCTCATAAGAGATATAGAATGAAAGATATTGCTATCTTAGAAGATAGAATTGAGAATCTTGAGTATTATACTGCACTATCTTTACTTGAAGCGAAGACTGATTCTCTGAATATTACAGATGATGCTGGATTGACAAGATTTAAATCTGGTATTTTTGTTGATAACTTTACAACTAGAACAAATCAACTACAAGGTGGTAGAGTCACTAACTCTATTGACCCTGTAAATCTTGAACTAAGACCTTCACACTTCACAACTCAAGTTGACCTACTAGTTGGTTCTAGATCTTTACTTGGAATTGGAACAACATCTGTTGTATCGGATCCTGGTTTAGTTACTGACTTAATTGGATCAAACTTTAGAAGAACTGGTCAACTATTGACCATTAACTACTTCTCAGAACTTGAAATTCAACAACCATTTGCAACAAGAGTTGAAAATGTAGTTCCATATCTTGTCGTATCTTATACTGGTAATATTGAACTATTCCCAGCATCTGATATATGGATTGACCAAGTTAGATTACAACCACAAAGGATTGAAGTAGATAACTACACTCAAACCAGACTTCAATTGGAGTTTGCTGGTTATGATGCTCAAACTGGTCTTGGTCCCGCTAGATGGGGTTCTTGGGCAACAACATGGACTGGCAGTAGTGCCAGTTCTAGTTCAGATACTGTTGTTACAGGTTCTTCTGTTCAAAATAGAGGAAATACTTTAGTACAGACAAACAATACAAGAACTACAGTTACCACTACAACAACTAGAACTGGTACTCGTACTAGAACTGGTTCACAACTTAGAGTATCAGAACAGGTACAAACTCGTAACGAGGGTGATAGAGTTGTGAGCACCGACGTGGTTCCCTTTATGAGATCACGTAATGTTGAGTTCACTGGTAAGAGATTCAAACCAAGAACAAGACTTTATGGATTCTTTGACGGTGAAGATGTAAATCGTTATGTAGTACCAAAACTTATTGAAATTAGAATGGTCAGTGGATCGTTCGAGATTGGTGAGAGAGTTACTGGCACCATGACTGGTGTTGCTCCTGGTGGAACTTTACCGACAATTTCATTTAGAGTAGCACAGTCTAATCATAAGTATGGTCCTATTACAGCACCAACAGATACTTTTGGTAATAGTCCATATGATGAAAACTATACTATTCCAGAGAACTATTCTAGTTCATCCGTAATTCTTAATGTTGATACTAGAACACTTGCAGAAAGTAACCAGTCTCTTTATACGGGTTATATTACTTCAGGAATGAGACTGCGTGGTACTTCTGGTGAAGCAGTAGTTACTGCAGTTAAACTTATAACAGATACTTCTGGTACAGTTCTTGGAACATTCTTTATTCCAAATCCAAACGTAGCAACTAATCCTCAGTTTGAAGTTGGTACTAAGATCTTTAGATTAACTAGTAATTCTACAAATAGTCAAATTGCTGGTCTTACTGATACCTCTGGCGAAGAATCTTACTTTGCTTCGGGTAGTGTCAATAACATGCAAGAGACCATTAGGTCTACTAGAAGTCCAAGATTTGAAAGAGTTGCTGCTTCTGAGACTCAACCTGCTACTGATGTACGTGTTACTAGAACATCAACTAACTCAACATCTACTAGTACGACTCCACTACCAGTTCCTCCTCCCCCACCACCACCACCACCGCCGCCATCGCCGCCAACACCTTCTTCACCTCCCAATCCACCAAGACGTGGAGGTGGAAGACGCCGCGTAGTTATTCGTCGTCCTAGAATCGTCAGACGTGTACGTAGAGTGCGTAGAAGACCCGTCAGAAGAAGAAGGCGCAGACCAGCACCACCGCCACCACGTAGACGGCCCCCACCGCCACCACCACCGCGTCGTCCACCCAGACCACCGCGTCGTCGTAGAGGAAAGGATCCCCTTGCACAGTCCTTCTCACTCGCGGATGACCCAGGTTCATTCATCACTGAGGTTGATGTTTACATCAGAACAAAGGACCCAGTTCTACCTCTGATTGTTCAACTGCGTCCAATGAATGCAGGTGTTCCATCTGAACAGATCTACCCCTTCGGTGAAGTAATCCTTGATCCTGCTGATGTAATTGAAACTCATGATGCGAGTATCCCAACCAAAGTTATATTCCCATCCCCAGTTTATCTTAACGGTGAAGCAGAACATGCAATTGTTATGCTGTCAAACTCTCACGAGTACACCGCTTGGATCTCTAGAATGGGTGAAGTCGATGTAAGCACTCTTCTGCAACCAGAATCTAGGCAAGTGATTGTGTCTTCACAACCACACCTCGGATCTCTGTTTAAGTCTCAGAATGGTTCTACTTGGACTCCTAGTCAATATGAGGACATGAAATTTAGTCTTTATACTGCTAACTTTGATGAGACTGCTACAGTATCGTTCTTTAACCCAGAGTTGGGGATTGGTAATAACCAAATCGCAACCCTTGTTCAAGATCCTATTGAATTTAATTCAAGATCACTTGTTGTAACTGCAAATGATATTATAGACACCACCAACTTTGTTGAGGGTAATACTATCGTTCAAGAGAATACAAATGCTAGTGGCGATTATGTTGGTGCTGGTGGATCTGCTACTGGTATATTAACAATCGTAAATGCAGGTATTGGTTACACACCATCTAATGGTACACAACTTACATATCCTAACGTAGCACTTAGATCGTTCTCTGGTAGAGGAAGAAACGCCACTGCAGACATCACTATCGGTGCTTCAGGTGCCAGTAACGGTGTTGCTATTGCAGCAACCATTACCAGTGGTGGTTCTGGTTATCAAGTTGGTGACGTATTCCTTGTTGAATCTGTTGGTAGCGAATCTCTTGGTAGAAATCTTGAGTTATCTCTTGGTGCTATCAATGGAATCAATGAACTGTTCATTGAAAATGTTCAGGGCGAATTCCAATTGAACGCTTCAAAACCACTTCAATACGTAAGTCCTGCTACAGGAATTACTACCATGGTCTCCCTTGCTGGCAATGCCATTCAAGTATCAGACTTTGAACTTGAAGCACTTGATAGAGATGGACTTCACCTCAATGTTCAACATAAGAATCATGGTATGCATGATTCAAGGAACATTGTCAGAATTCAAAATGTTCAAAGTGATAGAAGACCAACTACATTAACTGCAGAGTATACAAACTCTGAATCTGGTGGAATTAGTATTGCAAGCACTGCTGGATTTGAAACCTTTGAAAGTGTTTCTGTTGGATCAACCAACCCAGGTTATGCAATAATTGATGATGAGATTATTTCTTACACTGGCATTTCTAACGGTCAGTTAACAGGAATTACTAGAGGTGTTGATGGAACAGGATCATTTACATATCCTGATACATCAAATATCAGCAAGTACGAAAACAGTGGAATTTCTCTCAGAAGAATTAACACCGATCACACACTTTCTGATTCTTTAGTCTCACGTTCTATTGCATTTGATAACTATCATCTCAAAGTTAATACCGCAATAAATGGTGTTGATAGAAGTACTGGAGTAGGGTTCCCCAAACTCTTTATCAGTTCAAATACTTCTGAAGGTGGTAACCGTGTAACTGCTACACAAAACATTCAGTTTGAAGCAGTTAGACCAATTGTTCAAACGATGGCACTCCCAGGAACTGCTATTAAGGCAGAACTGAAAGGTATTAGTGCAACTAGTATCGATGGTAATGAGTTGTCATTTGAACAGACGGAATCTACGCCTATTAACTTGAATGAAGATAGTTACATGCCTGAAGCAAGAATGATTGCTTCTAGAGTTAACGAACTTCAGCAGCAAAGTGGACTTCCTGCGGATAAGTCGATGGAACTTACATTTACATTATCCACCGCGAACAATAACATCTCACCTGTAATTGACCTTGACAGAGTTGGTATGGTTCTCATCTCAAATAGAGTCAATTCTCCAATCACGGATTATACCACTGACAGGAGAACTGCAAATATTGATGATGATCCTACTGCGTTCATATATGCAAACAAGCAAGTTGAGTTGGAAAATCCAGCAACTTCTATAAAAATTCTGCTTGCAGGATATGTGAACACCTTTAATGATGTTAGAGCGTTCTACTCAATTAGTAACACTCCAGAAATTGAACCACTATATTATCCTTTCCCTGGATATAGAAACCTGGATACTAATGGTAAGATTATTGACTTTGCTAAGAGTGATGGTCTCCCTGACAAGAGAGTTCCAAAAACTGATAAATTGGCATCTGAAAGTCAAAATTTAGTTTACCGCGATTATGAATTTAGTATTGATAATCTGCCAGAGTTTAAATACTTCAGTATTAAACTTGTTGGTACATCCACAAATCAGGCATATCCTCCAAGGATTAAAGATCTGAGAGTTATTGGATTAGCGTAAACATGAAAGACGAAGAATCTAGATTTTTAAAAGTTGAAGGAAACAGTTTTCTCGTAAGAGATACTGTTTCCAATGCCATCATCAATCAAGATGAAAAATCTTATGTTCATTATAAAAATCTAAGATCAATTAGAGGTAAAGAAAGAGAGAGACTTGAACAATTAGAAGATGATGTTAGTGAAATCAAATCTCTCCTTATCCAATTAATAAACAAGGAAAAGTAAATGGCAACTCCAGCAAGCAGACAAGGACTGATTGATTATGCAAGGAGGCAACTGGGTGCTCCTGTGCTGGAGATTAATGTTGCCGATGAGCAAGTTGATGATATTATTGATGACTCCTTACAATATTTTTATGAACGGCATTTTGATGGTGTAGTTCAAACATTTTTAAAATATGAAATAACTCAAGCAGATATTGATAGAGCACGATCTAAAGTAGGTGGTGTTGGTATTGCAACCACATCTGCTACAGATAGTTCAGGAAGAACTTACAATTTTTATGAGACTGAAAATTATATTCAAGTTCCTCCACAAGTTATTGGTATTACCAAAATATTTCAATTTGAAGGAACTAGTGGTCTTTCCAGTGGAATGTTTAATATTAAATATCAGTTATTCTTGAATGATTTATACCAATTCAGTTCAATTGAACTTTTAACATATTCTATGGTTAAGAGACAATTATCAGATATTGATTTCTTATTGTCTACGCAAAAACAAATAAGATTTAATCAAAGGCAAGATAGGTTGTATATGGACATGGATTGGTCTTCCTTAAATGTGGGAGAGATTCTAGTTATTGATTGCTATAGAGTTCTTGATCCAAACGAATCTACTGGAGTGTGGAATGATTCATTCCTGAAAAAATACGTTACTGCTGCTCTCAAAAAACAGTGGGGTCAAAATTTAATTAAATTCCAAGGAGTAAAACTTCCTGGAGGAACAGAATTAAATGGAAGACAGATTTATGATGATGGAGTAAGTGAGATGAGTGCATTGATGGATAAGATGTCCTCTACATACGAACTTCCACCATTAGACATGATTGGTTAATAATATGGCATTAAATCCATTCTTTCTCCATGGATCTTCTGGGGAACAAAACCTAATACAAGATTTAGTTAACGAACAACTAAAAATGTTCGGGGTTGAGATTTATTATATTCCTAGAATATATGTAAATGAAAAAACTATTATGGAGGAAGTGTCTCGCTCAGAGTTTAGTGCGGCAATTCCATTAGAAGCATATGTTGATACATATGAGGGATTTAGTGGAGCAGGCACCCTATTATCAAAATTCGGTGTTCAAGAAGTAGATGATTTAACTTTAGTTATATCAAAAGAGCGTTATGAATCTGTTGTTGAATCGCAGATAGCACTCATAGATAAAGCAAAATTAACTAGCAGACCAAAAGAGGGTGATTTAGTATATTTCCCATTGGGAGATAGATTATTTGAGATTAAGTACGTCGAACATGAGAAACCCTTCTGGCAACTACAAAAAAATTATGTTTATGAACTTAGATTAGAACTCTTTGCATACAATGATGAAGAGATTGATACTGGCATTTCTGAGATTGACGACAATGTTGTCGATCAAGGTTATATTCAAACCTTCAACATGGTTGGTGTTGGATCTACTGCAGTAGCAATAACATCTCTGATTCCAAATGGTGCTGTAAGAAATATTATTGTAGCTAGAAGAGGACATGGTTATCAATCAACTCCAAGAGTAGCAATTACCTCAGCACCTAGTGGTGGTATAACTGCTGTTGGTATTGCTTCTATGATAACAGGTATCGTAGATCTATGTGAACCAAGTCCAGATAAAGGTAGAGTTCAAAGAGTAGAAATCTCCAATCCTGGTGCAGGTTACACTGTAACACCAAAAGTTGCTTTTTATGATGGTAATGGTGGATCTGGAGCATATGCAATTGCACAAATATCAGATGCTGCTATTGGTATTGTCACTATAACTAGTGGTGGTACTGGATATATTGGAGTACCTGATGTCACTGTTATTGCACCTGGCATTGCAAGTACAACTATTACCGCAAAAATTAGAGCACGTATTAACACATTAGGTCAAGTATCTGAATTGGTAGTTGATGATGCTGGTGGATATTTTGAAGGAGTTCCAGAAATCCGAATTGCTGGTCCCACACAAAACGTTGGTTATGGAACATATCTTACAAATGAAGATGTAGTTGGATCTGCAACTAGTGCAACTGGAAGAGTAAATTCTTGGAACGCTGTTACACAGGTCCTTAAACTTAAAGATATTATTGGAGAGTTTGCATCTGGAGAAGCAATTATAGGTCAAACTAGTGGTGCAGCATATGCGAACATTGACCTAAATACATTTAACATTCCAGAAGATGGATTTGCACAAAATAATACCATTGAATTGGAAGCAGACAATATACTAGATTTTAGTGAGTCCAACCCATTTGGTAATCCTTAGGAGTCTATACAATGTTTAATCATTTTTATCACCAAATTTTTAGAAAGACGGTGATTGCGTTTGGAACGTTATTTAATAATATTGAGATTAATAGGGACGGCGGCGAAATTATAAAGGTTCCTTTGGCATATGGTCCCACTCAAAAATTCTTGGCACGCCTTGAGCAACAACCAGATTTGAACAAACCTGTTCAAATTAGTTTACCAAGAATATCTTTTGAGTTTACTGGAGTCTCTTATGACTCCAGTAGAAAGTTGGCATCAACCCAGCATTTTGCAACCTCGTTGTCTACTGACTCAAAAGAGATACGTAAAATGTATCATCCTGTTCCATATAATATGGAATTTGAATTGTCTGTAATGACACTTCTAAATGATGATGCTCTTCAAATTGTAGAACAAATTTTACCATACTTTCAACCAAATTTTAATCTTACAATTGATCTAGTTGAGTCTATTGGTGAGAAAAGAGATATACCAATTACTTTAGAGTCAGTATCTTTTGAAGATAATTATGACGGCGATTATAGCTCAAGAAGGGTTTTACTTTATACGTTAAAGTTTAGTGCAAAAACTCATCTCTTTGGTCCTGTTCCAGAAACAAAAGGAGATATTATTACCAGAGTTTCTATTGGTGTTGCTGGTGGAGACCCAAGTCCAGATGCAAGAAGAGATTTGGTATATCAAAAACCAATCGCAACCAAAGCATACAGTGGAACTATTATTAGTAATATTTCTGATGATATTTTAGCAGGTACAGGTGTTATTACTGTTGATGATGCATCAAATATATCAGCTAGAACATATATTACTCTTGACGAAGAGACTCTTTATATTAAGGAAATAACTAATAATGATTTAACAGTAAACAGAGGTGTGTATAGGACAAGTGCTACTGAACACGTTGGTGGAACGCCAGTGTATTTGATTACTGAGGCAGATAATGATTTAATTGAATCTGGCGATAACTTTGGATTTAGTGGTTGATTATGAGTGATAAATTTAAGGATCTTAACGATACATTTGATGTGGAAGCAGAGATTGTAAAACCAGAAAAAGAAAAGAAGGAATTAATAAAACCTTCAGAATCTGAAGACGTAACTAAAGATTATCAATATACAAGAGGTAACCTCTATTCCATCATTGAGAAGGGGCAGGAGGCGTTGGATACTGCGTTGGAACTCGCTCAAGATAGTGGACAAGCAAGACAATTTGAAGTAGTTGGTCAGTTAATTAAAAACGTTGCAGATGCAACAGATAAATTGCTCGATCTTCAGAAGAAGGTAAAAGATTTGGATGCTGATGAAAAGGGTCCTACAAACGTAACTAACAACGCAATGTTTTTTGGATCTACTGCAGAGTTATCAAAAATGCTTAAGAAGCAAGCTAAAAATATTAATGAAGATAAATAGAAAAAAAGTGTTTTCTAGAGATGCATAGTTTTGAAATTACACACCCGAAGAAGGGTTCCGATAGAGATAAGAAAATTCGGGATAGAGCAGACGCTGGTGGCCCTGAAGGAAGAAATGCTGCGAAGATGATGCAGAAGAAAGGTCAAGGTCCTTCCCTCCCTGGACGTACTGCAGACATGAGAAAAGTGCGTGAAGAGGAAGTCGTGCCTGGTATCAAACTTGTTGATGTCATTCTTGGTGAAGAGAAGTGTGGTAAGGGTATGTACTACTGCTACACTGACAAGAAGTGTAAGAAACTTCCTGCAGGTCTGAAGATGACCGCACGTTTTGGTGGTGGTGGTCGCGAACCAGAAGAAGTTGGTATTGACAAACCAGTAGAAGGTGGAGAAGGTGGTAACGGCGGCAACGGCGGTGGAGACGGTGGCGGCGGCATGGGAGAATCGCTTGCTATTGAAGATGCCTTCGGTAATAAGTTTATGGAAGTTATTGATCTAATTAAACCTGAAGATGTTGTAGAGAAGTGTTGGGATGGATATAAGAAAAAAGGTATGAAGACTATGTTTGGTAAGAAGTATCCAAACTGTGTCAAAGAAGGTGATAAAAATTCAGAAACTTATGTAAAGGGTTCTGCACCTGTTAGAGCTACTTATGGTGGTAAACCAGAATCGTTTACTAAAGAAAAGTATATAAAAAAATCTGCTAAAGCAACAACAAAAGAAGAAATCCAAGTTAAGGAGAGTCACAAGGATCCTGAGAGTGTGAAAGGTATTGCCAAAGAACTTGATAGGGCTGTTGAGATGCATAAGAGTCAAGCAAAGAGACTCAGAAAATCTGGTGTATCTGAAGGATTAAGACTTCCTGCAGAGTATGGTAACTTGTTGGCAGTTGTTGTTATATGGAGAGGTAGATCTCTGATGATCAAAATGTTCTTTCCTCAGGCAGCAATGCCTAAGAAGTCAGAAATTCAGACAGAGATTGAAAAAGTATATCCTGGCGGTAGGGTAACCCAATTCCAAAGAACTTCTTTACCTAGTGAGTATTCGCCTCACAATTCACCAATTTTAAAAGTTCAAAAAGAAGAAGTAGAATGTGCAGGAACTCCACAAGGTAAGGACTGTGGTGTTCATGGTCAGAAGTGCTGCCCCAGTCTTTCTGAAAAAGAAGTAGATGAAGCAGCAGGTGAGAAAGATGCTTGCTATAAGAAAATAAAAGCAAGTGCAAAGGTATGGCCTTCTGCATATGCTAGTGGTAGATTAGTCCAGTGCCGTAAGAAAGGTGCCGCTAACTATGGCAATAAGTCTGAAGGAATGGCATTTGATCAATTTAAAGAAGAATGCTGGAAGACTCATAAAAAAGTTGGTATGAAGATGAAGGGTGGCAAACTTGTAAATGATTGTCGCCCAAAGAATGAAGAAAATGACGTAGATGAAAATCGTTTTGCAGCTTATGGTGGCAAAGATACTGATGCTGGATATGCTTATGCCAACCAAAACAAAGGGAAAGGAAGTGGGAAAGTTTACACTATGATGGGTAAAGATGGTAAACCTTTGTTTGATAAAAAAAAAGAAACTAAGGAAGATTGGCAAAAAGCTAATCGCAAAGATAAGACCGATGGTCTAAGTCAAAGCACAGTAAATGCTTATAAGAGAGAGAATCCAGGTTCTAAACTTAAGACCGCAGTTACTACTAAACCTTCTAAAATTAAAAAGGGATCTAAAGATGCTAAGCGCAGATCTTCATTCTGCTCCAGAATGTCGGGTATGAAGAAGAGACTGACCTCTGCAAAAACTGCAAGAGATCCAGACTCTAAGATCAATAAAGCATTACGTCGTTGGAATTGCAACTAATGAAAACCTTTAAAGAATTTGTATATGAATCGAAAAGTGGTGATTCTTCTCTGCGTGACTGGTTTGGCAAGAGTAAGTCTAGTGATGGCAAGCCTGGTTGGGTTCAACTGGGTGGCAAATTTTCAGGAAAACCCTGTGCCAAACAACCAGGTCAAACAACCAAACCAAAATGTGGTTCTTCAAAAATGAAGCGTAACCTCACTAAAGATGAGGAAGAAGCAGCATTTAGACGCAAGAATCGAGAGGACGGTAATCCAGATCGCAAAGGAAAAGCGATTAACGTTGATACCGAGAAGAAAAAGAAGAAGATGTCTGAGGAAGAAAATTTTACTCAGGCAGATAAAGTGATGAAGAAGCATCGCAAAAGATTGAACGATCTTCATCGTCAAAGACACAAGGGAACTGGTGGTAGTGGTGAAGATGTCAACGAGTCTACACAGACTAAATAATATATAAGGTAAAACTATAGAACAATGAAGATTTTAGGAGATGCAACTGCTTTAGCAGCAGGCACAACAAAATTTACTTCAGCAACTGCAGTATGGGTGTCTAACACTGCTACCAGTGCATCTAATGTGACTCTTCGTAATGCTGCTGATGATGCTGATCTTGGATCAATAAGTATTCCTGCATCAAGTGGAGTTTTAATCCATTTAATTGCTGGTCAAGGTTTGAGAGGTGCAGCAACTATTACTGGTACACAAGTTGGCGCATCAGAAACTGGATATTAAATATTTTTAATTAATTAAATTATGTCTGTTGATCATTATCTTGGTAATCCACTACTAAAAAAAGCAAATACAACTCAAGAATTTTCGCAAGATCAGGTTCTTGAATTTGCACGTTGTATCGATGATCCAGTATATTTTGCAGAAAATTATATACAGATTGTTACCCTAGATTATGGTCTGAAGAATTTTGAACCATATGAATTTCAAAAGGTTATGTTGGATCGATTCCATCATAATCGATTCAATGTATGTAAACTTCCCAGACAATCTGGTAAGTCTACTATTGTTGTGTCTTATCTTCTTCATTATGCACTTTTTAATGACAACGTAAATATTGCAATTCTTGCAAACAAAGCAGCAACTGCTAGAGATTTGCTTGATCGTCTACAAACTGCATACGAAAATCTTCCTAAGTGGTTGCAGCAAGGAGTATTGACATGGAACAAAGCATCTCTTGAATTGGAGAATGGGTCGAAAATTATTGCAGCATCTACATCCGCATCTGCAGTTCGTGGTGGATCATACAATATCATCTTCCTTGATGAGTTTGCGTTCGTTGCAAATCATATAGCAGACCAATTCTTTAGTTCAGTATATCCCACAATTTCTTCAGGTCAAAATACTAAAGTTATTATCGTGAGTACACCTCATGGTATGAATCACTTTTATAAAATTTGGCATGACGCAGAACGTAGTAAGAACGAATATATTCCAACAGAAGTTCATTGGAGTGATGTACCAGGAAGAGATGCTGAGTGGAAAAGGCAAACAATTGCAAACACATCAGAACAACAGTTTAAAGTTGAGTTTGAATGCGAATTTCTTGGATCTGTCGATACTCTAATTTCGCCAAGTAAACTTAGAACGATGGTATATGAACAACCATCAATAACACACCAAGGGTTAGATGTATTTACTGATGTAAAATCTGAGAACAATTATGTAATTACAGTTGACGTTGCCAGAGGAGTTGGTGGAGACTATTCTGCATTTACTGTTATTGACATTACAACATTTCCACATCAATTAGTATGTAAGTATAAGAATAATGAAATCAAACCGATGCTATTTCCAAGCATCATTAAAGAAGTAGCAGATAATTATAATAAAGCATATGTATTATGTGAAGTAAATGATGTAGGTGATCAAGTTGCTGCAATTTTGAATTTTGATTTGGAATATGAAAATGTTTTAATGTGTTCTATGAGAGGTAGAGCAGGACAAATTGTTGGGCAAGGATTCTCTGGCAAAAAGACACAACTTGGTGTCAAGATGTCTAAAACAGTCAAAAAGGTTGGATGTTTAAATCTAAAGACCTTAATTGAAGAGGATAAATTAATCTTCAAAGATTATGATGTGATTGCTGAACTTACTACATTTATTCAAAAGCATAACTCATTTGAGGCAGAGGATGGTTGTAATGATGACTTAGCAATGTGTCTCGTCATCTATGCCTGGTTAGTTCAACAAGATTACTTTAAAGAATTGACCGATCAAGATGTTCGTAAACGTCTATATGAAGAGCAGAAAAATCAAATAGAACAAGATATGGCACCATTTGGGTTTATTGAAGATGGTTTAGATTCTACATCTTTTGTAGATGTAGATGGAGATCGTTGGCATACTGACGAATATGGTGATATGTCATACATGTGGGACTACGGTTAATGGATTTAGATGGGCAATTAAAACTGGGGCATTTATTATTATATGATAGAAAATGTAGAACTTGTAGTGAAACAAAAAATTTAGTTGAGGGATTTTATAGAACCAGAAAAGATAGAGGAGCAGTAGCATCTTCATATTCTTATGAGTGCAAAGAATGCACAAAAAAGAGAGTGTGTAAAGGAAAAACTAATGATTCTACAAAGTGGAATTACCCAGACTGGTAGTTCACGTCACAATTCCCCCGTGAAAAGTCACTTTTTAATAAATATTTTCAGATAAACTGAGACTAACAAGGAGACAGAATCCATGGCGACTCCTCAATTATCTCCTGGTGTATTAACTAGAGAGGTTGATTTAACCGTAGGAAGAGCTGAAAACGTTCTTGATAACATTGGAGCAATTGCGGGTCCATTTGAGATTGGACCTGTCAACGAACCTACTACGGTATCTACAGAGCAAGAGCTTATTAACGTTTTTGGGCAACCAAGATCTTCAGATCAACACTACGAGTATTGGATGAGTGCCTCATCCTTCTTATCTTATGGTGGTGTGATGAAAGTTGTCCGTGTAGACGGAGAATCACTTAAGAACGCAAATGCAGGTTCTCTGATAGCAAGCAGAGATATCAAGATTAAAAACTACGACGATTACCAAGCAAACCATACCGACGCTCCCAACTGGCTTTATGCCGCTAAGAACCCTGGAGAGTGGGGCAACGATCTTAAAGTTTGCTACATTGATAACTTCGGTGATCAGGTTCTGGGTATTGGAACCACTTCAGCTACCGCTCTTGGTGCTGCTGTTGGATATGGTGTTACCGTAGATATTAGTGGTGCTGTTATTCCAGGTGTTGGACGCACAACACCATTTACGGGATATCTTAAGGGAATCATCACTCAAGTAATTGATGGTGGTATTATCGATACTAGTGCGATTGTCGTTAAAATTGAGTCTAGAGTTGCTACTGGTGGAACTCAAATTGGACGAGAGACTAATGTCACCTATGCAGAAAATAGCACATATGCATCGTTCCTAAAAAATCAAAGACTAACGTTTATTGATTCTAACGATTTAGTAACTTCACCTAAAGACTCTATTGATACTGTAGGTATTACAACGTCTACAGCAATAAACGGTCAACAAGGACAAGTTTATACTGGTGTTGCTGGTACTTCTTCAGCAAGTGGAAGTAATGCAACATTTACAATCACCAGAAACAATACTGACGGCAATGTTGCCAGCACAGTGATTGTTAATGCTGGTGCAGGATATACTGTTGGAGAGACTGTATCTATCGGTGGTTCCATTGTTGGTGGTTTTGACCTTTATCAAGGTGCTATCGCTGAGAAGAGTGGACTCACAACTTCAACTAGCGTTCCTGCTGCATCTAACGGAATCTATCTGAACGTTGCAGGCGTAAGTACTGTTGGTACTGGCGTAACATTAAACGTTTACAGAGATGGAACTGGCGGAATTGGAACCGTCACAATGACCTCTGCTGGTCTTGGATATGCTACTGGTACTGTAATCACACTTCCAGGAAACCTGGTTGGTGGTGTAACTCCTGGAGACGATGCTCAATTTAGCGTAGTCACTCTGAGAGATGACCAAGTTATATTAAATATTGCTGAAAGCAACTCTAGAGTTGTAGTCGCTGGTGTTGATGACTGGTACAATTCTCGTACACTTGGTCTTGACAACTCCACTATCTTCTGGAGAACGATTGCCCCTAAACCAGGCACATCATCATATGCTTCTGAAAGAGGTGGATTTAACGACGAAATGCATGTCGTTGTTGTAGATGATAGTGGAAAGATTACTGGCGTCCGAGGAAATATCCTTGAGAAGCATACTTTCCTATCTAAAGCACAAGACTCTGTATCTGCTGTAAATTCTCCACAGAAGACATTCTACAAGCAGTTCATTGCAAACTTCTCGCAGTACATTTATGCGGGAACAAACCAAAGTACTCAGAATGACATATTCAACGGTACTTCACCAACGAGTATTAAGCATAGAGCAAAAGCTACACAGGTTTGGTCTAGTGGAGATGGAGACATTGAAACCTCATTCGCGGTTGAAGATGCTATCAACAACCAACAGTGGGATAGAAATGCTGCAGGAGCTATCTTTAGTTCTATTGGTTCTAAGACATACACCTTGGTAGCAGGTAGAGATTATGGTGGCGAGGTAAACACCTCTTCCATGAAGACTGATCTTGGTTCAATTATTGCTGGTTACGAACTCTTCAATAATAAAGAAGACGTTGCAGTTGACTACTTAATCATGGGTCCTGGAATGGATACTCTGAATGATAGTCAAGCAAAAGCAAACAAACTAATCTCTATCGCTGATGGTAGAAAGGATTGTGTTGCATGTATCGGTCCTCACAGATTTGGAATTGTAGACATTACAAATCCAGTTACTCAAACTCAAAATCTTCTTGAGTACTTCGGTCCACTCTCTTCATCTTCTTATGCAGTCTTTGATAGTGGATATAAGTACACTTATGATAGATTCAACAATCAATTCCGTTACATCCCATGCAACGGCGATATTGCTGGTCTGATGTGTCGCACTAACCTTGTTGCTTACCCATGGTTCTCACCTGCAGGTCAACAAAGAGGTGTAATCAAGAATGCAATTAAACTTGCATTTAACCCAAATAAAACTCAGAGAGATTCTTTATATTCTGCAAGAATCAACTCTGTTGTCAATCAATCTGGCGCTGGCGTAATTCTCTTCGGAGATAAGACAGCACTATCATTTGCATCTGCATTCGATAGAATTAACGTTCGTCGCCTGTTCTTAACAGTAGAACAAGCATTGCAGAAAGCAGCAGAAGCACAACTATTTGAGTTCAACGATCAAATTACAAGAACCAACTTCGTAAACATTGTTGAACCCTATCTCCGCGATATTCAAGCAAAGCGTGGAGTATATGACTATCTCGTCATTTGCGACGAGACAAATAATACGCCCGACATCATTGACAACAACGAATTTAGAGCAGACATCTTCCTGAAGCCTGCTAAGTCAATTAATTACGTGACTCTAACATTCGTTGCAACGAGAACTGGCGTCTCGTTTGAAGAAGTCGCTGGTAGAGTTTGATCACCAGTTCTAATTAAATAAACACGGAGGAATCACCCCAATGTCACGCACAATTAAAACTATCTCCGACTTCAAAGCTAAATTACAAGGCGGAGCAGCAAGACCAAACTTATTTGAAGTAAGTATCCCATCCTTCCCTGACTTTGTTCAGGGTTGGGATGATGATACCTTCAACTTTATGTGCAAATCTGCAGCATTGCCTGCATCTAATGTTGCACAAATTGACGTTCCATTTAGAGGACGTGTTCTCAAAATTGCTGGAGACAGAACTTTTGATGTCTGGACTGTTACAGTCATCAACGATGAAGACTTCAAATTAAGAACATCCTTTGAAGAATGGATGAACCACATCAGTAAACTGGATAATGCCACTGGCGCTACCAGTCCATCTTCTTACATGGTTGACGCATATGTCCACCAAATGGGTAGAGGTGAGCAAAGATTCTCTACAGAGAATACTGTTGCAGACACTCATATCCCACTAAGAACCTATAGATTCTACGACATCTTCCCAACTAATATCTCTCAGATTGATCTTTCTTACGATACATCTGACAGTATTGAGGATTATACCGTTGACTTCCAAGTTCAATACTGGGCAGCAGATGGTGGTAGAGATCAAACTGGTCGTGCAATAAGTTAATAAATAGTACATAGTTCACGATCCTAAATTATAATGGCCAAGTTATTTGGATTCTCGATAGAGGATAATGATGAAAAGAAACCCAAGGGTGCTGTGGTTTCCCCCGTTCCTCAAAACAATGAGGACGGGGTTGACCATTATTTAACCAGTGGGTTTTTTGGGTCTTATGTTGACATTGAAGGTGTATATAGATCAGAGTATGATCTAATTAGAAGATATAGAGATATGGCACTGCATCCAGAAGTGGATGGTGCAATTGAAGATATTGTCAATGAAGCAATTGTAAGCGATACCAACGACAGTCCAGTTGAGATTGAACTTTCAAACGTCAATGTCACTGATGGTCTAAAGAAAAAAATCAGAGAAGAATTTAAGCATATTCTTGAATTGCTAGACTTTGATAAAAAGTGTCATGAGATCTACAGGAACTGGTACGTAGATGGAAGACTTTATTATCATAAAGTAATAGACTTAAAGAATCCTCAAGATGGTATTCAAGAGTTAAGATATATTGATGCGTTAAAAATGAAGTTTGTCCGTCAAGCGGGCAAAAAGAATACTGATAGAAATCAAGTAAGATTTAATCCAAACGGAGAAAAGGATCCTAAAGATACTGGATTCCCAGAAATTCAAGAATATTTTGTTTACAACCCAAAGTCTGCACAGGTAGGAAATCTTGCTGCTAGAGGTGGTGGAAACTCTGCAACTGAGGGTGTAAAATTCTCAAAAGATTCTATTGCATATTGCACCTCTGGTTTAGTAGATCGTAATAAAAATCTTACACTCTCATATCTTCACAAAGCAATCAAGGCACTCAATCAACTGAGAATGATTGAAGATTCGCTGGTTATCTATAGAATGTCACGCGCTCCTGAGCGTAGAATTTTCTATATTGATGTTGGTAATCTTCCTAAGATGAAAGCAGAGCAATATCTGCGTGATGTTATGATGCGTTATCGTAATAAACTAGTTTATGATGCTTCGACAGGAGAGATCAGAGACGATAAGAAGCATATGAGTATGCTTGAGGATTTCTGGTTGCCACGTCGCGAAGGTGGTAGAGGAACTGAGATCACAACTCTTCCAGGTGGACAAAATCTTGGAGAACTTTCAGATATCAAGTACTTCCAAGAAAAACTATATCGCGCACTAAATGTACCATCATCTAGAATTGGTGGACAAGAGGGATTCAATCTTGGTCGTTCTTCTGAAATATTAAGAGATGAGTTGAAGTTTACTAAGTTTGTTGGAAGATTGAGAAAGAGATTCTCAAATATGTTCAACGACATGTTGAGAACTCAATTACTTCTCAAAAATATTGTCAGTATTGAAGATTGGGAAACTATCTCTGAGCATGTTCAATACGACTTCCTGTATGACAACCACTTCTCTGAACTGAAAGATGCAGAGTTGATGACTGAGAGACTTAATATTGCTGCCACTGCAGAACCTTACATTGGTAAGTATTACTCTCAAGATTACGTTCGCCGTAAGATTCTTCGTCAGACAGATGAAGAAATTATCGAACAGGATAAGTTGATCAAAAAAGAAATTTCGGCAGGAATTATACCTGATCCAAATGCACCAATTGATCCCGCAACTGGAGAACCACTTCCCACTAATGGAAATGATTTAGGAGCACCAATTGATGAACCAGATCTTGATGGTGCAAAAGATGGTGGAAGTACTGAGGCACCAGAGATAGTTTAATTATGAATTCGTATCATAGATTTTTAGACATTAGTGACTATGTTCCTAATGTCGATACATCGCAGTACGATGTTGATAACATTCATTGGCCTGAATTTCATAAAACATTCGATTTGAAGGAATTGGGTAATAATAAGATTGAACCCTGGTTAAACAGTATGGGGTTTACTTCTACCTGGATAGAATTTTTTTACACTCCTCCAGGAGAAGACGGAGTAATACACTCTGATAATGTATGGTATGCTGATTGGGCAAAATTAATCTTTCAATTTGGTGCTAAAGGAAGCACTATGAGATTTTGGGAATCAGATACTGTTTTAAGAATGAGTACTAGTGCTGAGCAGGTTAGTACCGATATACCAGAAAGAAGTGAATATAACGTAGGTGACAGAACTAATGATCACTATCATGGACAAGTTCTTGTAACAAGAGAAGAGTTTGCAGATCTAAAGTATGAGGTAGAGGTTGGAACTTGTAGTCTCGTTAATGTTGGTCCTCTACACAGTTCACATAATCCAACAAAAGAAGGTAGATTTTCTTTAACTATTGCTTTGATGGATAATACTACAAAGTATGAGAAGAGAATTTTATGGGATGAAGCACTAATAGCACTTAAACCTTACATAGTTGATTCTTCAATAGACCTTTGCGTCTCAAGATGAATACTGTATGTGGATCATTCCTATCAAATTCTTTAAATTCAGTGTCTACAATATAATTGTCATCTCCACATTTAAGTTTATATGGATACTTAGATTCTTCATCAAAGATAAATGCTCTTTGAAGGTTTAGTGTATCTTCATCAACCAAATCTAACTCAGATAAAATTTTAAATATACTTTCCTTATTCCTAAACATAAAAGCAAAACTTGCTGCATGCAGAGTATGTCCATGCTTGCCTTGATCTAGAATCTTGCCAGTCTTCATGTAATGGGATACTGATTTTTGAATTTCACCATAATGCTCTCCAATTACGCCAGTATCATTTCTTATATAATCAAATAGTTTGTCATAAAAAATTCTATACCCCACTCCTAAACTATTCAAATGTTTGGCAACAAGTTGAGTATATCCAGCAATGTGAAATTGAATGACTAACCACCCGTAAAGATATGCTTCAATAAGTTCATCATTAGTCATTGTATTAGTTTCTGAAATCAATTCAATGATTTCTTTAATGTCATAATCTTCTTTGCTAAATGACATATAATCTTCTGCTTTTATAGTTTTAATACCATAGACTTCCCTTGACAAAGAACTATTCAGATCAGTGTCGCCAAACATTTGGCAGAACCAAACATCAATAGAATCATGCTGACCACATTGAAGAATTTGTGCAAATCCGTCTTTCCAAGAATCTAAGGTTTCTTCTGGAAGTCCAAGTATTAGTTCAGTGTATGTTTTAACGCCATATTTTTTACTCTTCTCAATCTGTTCTGATATTTTATTGATACTCATATTCTTTCTCTTAATAGATTTAAGAGTTGGTTCATTCATACTTTGAACACTAAGAGTCACACCTCTACTAATATCACCTAGAATTTGAGCGATCTCAAAAATAACTTCTGTTGAGTTCTTTGAATACTGAACATTAATTGCTTCTAGTTTACCTCGATCTGCTGCAGCACGAAATAGTTTGGCAATCTCAAGATCCCGCTCTTTAAACATACCAAAGTTTGCATCGGCATTAAATATAAATCCAACATTATTTCTTTCTGCCCAATTAATGTCTTGCTCAACTCTTTCTAAACCAAAGTGTTTAACTTTTTGATATGTCATCCCACCCCAGTCACAATAAGTACATCTATGAGGACATCCCCTATTTGTCTCCACGGTCATGGACCAAAGAACATCAGGATTCTCTTCAACAATTTTATTAAAAATACCTAATTGATATGGGCTCGGAAAATCAAGATCTTCAATTCTTTCTTTGCGATATATCCTATCATAAGGTTCACTCATAATTATCTTCCTAAGAAAATCTAAGAATGATTGTTCTCCTTCAGATATAATAATGCAGTCAATAAAATCATACTTTGCAAGTTTCTCGGTTGCTTGAGGTCCACCAAATTCTATAACACAGTACGGATACCTTTCTTTTATAAGTTTAGCAACATGTAGATTATATTGTTCATTCCAAATATATGTACTGAATGCACATACTTTTGGATCTTCTAGTCTGTTTACTAACTCTTCAGGATCTTCTCTTTTAAATATGAGATCCTTTAAATGAAAACCACTAGAAACGTCACCATATTGTAGACAATATGCCCAGAGACAACCGACACTGTAAGGCAACCAATACGTGTCTTCCTTTCTAACTTCTACCGCATACTGCGGTTGGAACATGTATAGGTTTCTCATAAAAATTTAACTTTATTCTTCAAAAGATTTTTTCTTTTTAGTGTCCAGATATCATTACGGTCTTCTTCTAGTCTAGCATTAGTTATCAAATAATCATCCACAATTTTAGGATAGTTATCCTCTGGGTTATATATGTAGTTTCTCTGAAGTTGATATATGTCTTCAGGTATCTCCATTCCACATCCCTCCTTTGCAAAGTATATTGCCAGATCTTTATTTGACCAAAAGAAGTCAAAGTCTGTACCCATACTAAGTTCAAGCGTATGACCAGTATCTTTGCTGGATATAATTTTCCCCGAAGTTAGATATTCAGTTATCCTTTCTTTTAATTGTCTAAAGTAATTGCCAAATATAGTTTTATCGTTATTTACATGTAAGTATAAGTTATCATAGAATTTACGATAACTTATGTCAAATGTTCTATGAAGATAATTTGATAATACCTCAGAATAACCGTTGATGTGAAATTGAATTATTAACCAAGAATACAAATATGCTTCAATCATTTGTTCAGTTGACATTGAGTTTGTCTTATTAACAATTTCAACAATCTCCTTTACAGTATCCTTTTTGTTTGTAAAAGATACATAATCTTCTGCATTAACTACTGTAATACCATACTTATCTCTATTCATATTTAATTCAGTATTACCAAATACTTGACAAAACCAAACATCAATACTGTCTTGCCCATGATCAAGTAGAGTACAAATTCCTGTTTTCCAAGACTCTAGTGTTTCTTCTGGTAATCCTAAGATCAGTTCTGTATATACATTGAGATTTCTATCTCTTGCCTTCTTTACAAATTCTGCATTTTTTACATTGTTCTGTCTTTTGATTGCACGTAGTGTAGGACCATTCATTGACTGAACACTCATACTAACCCCACGCCGATCATACGGACCAAGTGCCTCACTAATATCAAAGACAACATCAGTTGCATTCTTTGTATATTGAACTGTTAGATCATCAATAATTGCATCTGGATGATCCGCCGCTTTTCTCAACATCTTTGCAATTTTTAAATCGCGTTCAGCAAAAATTCCAAAATTAGCATCAGCAAGCATCAAAAATCCAACACGATTTGTGGACATCCAGTTAATATCTTTCTCTACTTGATCAACATCAAATTTTTTTATTTTCTTCATCCATGTTCCCCAATCACAAAAAGTGCAATGGTGTGGACATCCCCTAGTGGTCTCAACTAAAGTTGCCCAAACATATTCTGGATATTTACTCACAAGATCATCAAAGACTCCAGAAGTGTATGGACTAGTATAATGAAGTTCTTCTAGTTGAACTCGTTCATATATTGATTGTATTGGTTTTGAATTTTTTACTCTATCAAGTAGATCTACAAAATCTCTCTCACCCTCACCAAGAATAACACAATCAACATAATCCAATTCAACTAATTTTCTAGTAGTTTGAGGTCCACCAAATTCTATAATGCAATTTGGATATTTGCGTTTAATTTCTTGTGCTAACTTTAAATTGTATTGTTCGTTCCAAATATATGTACTAAATGCACAAACGTCTGGATCTTTTATTACTTTAAGGACATCTTCAATACTATCTCTTTTAAAGATAAGTCCACCTAATTTATAACCATCTACGTTATCCTTTACATAACTCCATAAACATCCTATGGCATAGGGTAACCAATAATTCTTTACATCTTTAATTATAATCTCGTGTTGTGGTTGGAACAGATACAGGGTTTTCATGGTATGCGTTTCCAACTTTATTTGCTTCTTCATAGAAATATTTATCCGACCATCTTGACGTGTCTCTTTGCATCAGAATATCGTTATCCTTTCCAAATGTAAATAACTCATCTAAAGAAAATTTATCTGAGTCATTTCTCCACCATTCATGATATGCCTCTATACATTTTACAAAACTAATTTTTGGTTCCCATTGCAATTCACCATATGGTCCTTGATGACTTATACCTGCAAGATATGGATTTATTGGAATTATTGGAATCGAATATGATTTACCTGCTTGGTTTATATAATAATCTGGACCCCCAGAGGTATTTGAATAATCCTTATCATCATGTATACCAGATTCTCTATTCAAGTAAATTGCATTTGCTATAGTATAGTCAAATTTAAATTTATCATCGCGATAATGTAGACTAACTAATTTATCAACATATGATCTATGTAGAAGTGAAGCACCTAAAGAATATTCTGGTTGTGTTGGATGTAAGTAGAATGGAATTATATCAGTAGTTTCAAATCCAAGTTGAATACAATCCCAGTCATAGGGAAGTCTGTTAATAAATTCATCCCAATTAAATTTACATTTTGGAAGTAGAGACAAATCATAATCATCTTCCATCAATATTAAGTATGGATCATCTGTGGTTCTCATCCACTCGTCCATAAATTCAAATAGTTGGGAACCGTATAAATTTATCCAATGTGACGTTGAGGGTCCATAGTTACCATCTAAACGATCTAGAAACTCTTGCGGAACTTGCTTAGGAAAAGATGGCATGTTAATCCGTTCATATGAAATTCCCATAGATTTAAACTGAGATTCCATATATTCTTTACGGTCTTTTTTTCTATCTACATTTGTATAATAAACAGTGGGTAAGTTTAACATCTAAATAACTAGGTATTTCTATTTAAGGAGAACAATGGATCAAGATCTTTTGGATATGATCATCAGCGACGAGTCTTCATCTAACGTCTCTGATAAAATTAAAGAAATTCTTTATACAAAATCTGCTGGAAAAGTAGAGGGTATGAGACCTGAAATCAATAATAGCATGCTTAGCGTAGATTCGGAAGACTCTGACGAAGAGTGAGTATTATAAATAACTAAATAACCAATCAATGAACAGATGAAACTCATAAGGGAAGAAATTGAGAAGGTAGAAGTTCTCACTGAAACTGTTAATGGTAAAAAGAACATGTTCATTAAGGGCGTGTTTCTTCAAAGTGAAATGGTCAACCGTAATGGGCGGATGTACCCCTTTCCAATTATGGAAAGAGAAGTGAAAAGATATACCAAAGACTATGTTGATAAGGGCAGAGCTCTTGGTGAACTTGGACATCCTGATGGTCCCACGGTAAACCTCGATAGAGTTTCTCATAAAATTACTGAACTAAGACAGAACGGTAATAACTTTATTGGTAAAGCACAGATTCTTCATACCCCAATGGGTAAAATTGCAGAGGCACTCCTTAAAGATGGAGTAACCCTTGGTGTTTCTTCGCGTGGCATTGGATCTCTAAGAGATAATGCAAAATCTGGTTATAAAGAAGTTGGTGAAGATTTCATGTTAGCAACTGCTGCTGATATTGTTGCAGATCCATCTGCACCTGATGCTTTTGTTCAGGGAATCATGGAAGGTAAAGAATGGGTTTGGGATGGTGGAGTTCTACGCGAACATCTTGCAAGACAAACTCGTCAAAGGATTGAAGCTGCTTCAGCAAGCAGAGTTTTAGAAGAGAAGAAGTTGGGTTTATTTGACGACTTCTTAAATTCTCTTTGAACTAGACGCTATATATGTAACGTAACTGTTCAAAATACTAAATAAATATAGATTAAATTACAAAGGTTAATCGGAGAGTCTCAAATGTCTAGTGACAACAAATTACATGAAATGGAAGCGGGCACAACTCAATCCAAGACCGCTGTCAATGCTGGTGCAAAGGCAGGGGATCCCATGGCAAAACTTGCTCCTGGTGCAGTAGCAGGTCAAACTGGATCCTACGAAGATCTTGGTGGTCCTACTCCAGACAACTATAAGTCGGACGACGACTCAGCTAAGCTTAAAACACCTGGCGCAACCCTTAAGCAAGTTAAGGATGTTGTAAACAAAGGTGCTAAAGCCGCTGATGCAATGAAGGGGATGAAGGAAGAAGAAGAACTCGACTCTGAAGAGGTAATCGAAGAGGGTGAGGACGCTCCTGAAGAGGAAGTCGTTGCTGAAGAAGAGTCTTCTGAAGAAGAAGTTGTATCTGAAGAAGAAGAAGCTTCTGAAGAAGTTGTCGCTGAGGCAGATGAGGTTCAAGAGGAAGAGTTTGATGTCTCTGAAGATGTCGATGCTCTCCTCGCAGGTGAAGAGCTCTCGGAAGAATTCCAAGAGAAAGCTCGCACCATCTTTGAAGCAGCATTGCGTTCCAAGGTCGATCAGATCAAGGAAGGCATCACCGCTGCTTATAATGAAGCATACGAGGAACGCCTCGTAGAAGAAGTCAATGAGATCAAGAGTGCTCTTGAAGAAAGAGTAGACTCTTATCTTGAGTATGTTGCCGATGAATGGGTAACAGAAAATAGACTTGCCATCGAAAGTGGTCTCAAGTCGGAAATGACAGAATCCTTCATGTCTGGCATGAAGAGTCTTTTTGAAGAACATTATGTATCTGTACCTGAAGAAAAATATGATGTGCTTGAGAGCATGGTAGAAAAACTTGATGAAATGGAGACAAAACTCAACGAGCAAATTGAGAAGAATATCACACTCAACTCCCGACTTTCTGAGTCGGTTGCTGATGGTATCTTTGATGAAGTAGCTGAAGGTCTTGCCCTCAGTCAAAAAGAGAAGCTCGCCTCACTTGCCGAAAGTGTGGAGTTTGAAAGTGGCGAAAAGTATCGTGAGAAACTGGGGATGCTGAAGGAGTCTTACTTCTCAGCGCAGAAAACTCCAAAAGCACAGACCGAGAATCTGTCTGAGGAAGTAGACATTGATGCAGCAGGTAATACTCCTGACTACATGAATAACTATCTCAGAACACTTGGTGCTGTTAGCAAAAAGTGAATTCTTAATTATTAATCAAACAAAACTAAACTAAGGTAAAAAGCAAATGTTCCAATCTGAGCATCTGCAGGAAAAGTGGGCACCACTTCTCGACTATGACGGTCTTGATCCTATCAAAGATAACCATAGAAGAGCGGTAACCGCCGTCCTGTTAGAAAACCAAGAAAAGTTCCTCCGCGAACAACAAGCATTCCAAGGCGGAATCCTGAATGAAACCCCAACCATGGGCGCTAATGCCGCTGGTGCTGGTGGTGGATTTGGTGGAGACGCTGCAGCAGGTGGTCCTGTTGCTGGTTTCGACCCCGTTCTGATCTCCTTGATCAGACGCTCTATGCCTAACCTGGTCGCATATGACCTCGCAGGCGTACAACCAATGAGTGGTCCTACTGGACTCATCTTTGCAATGCGTTCCCGCTATACCAATCAAAGCGGATCCGAGTCCTTCTACAACGAAGTTGATACTGCATTCTCTGGTCAAGGCGATGGTCTTGATGAGGACGCTGGATTCTCTGATGGCGTTGCAGGTATGGGTACTACCAGCCAGTCTGGTTCTAACCCTGGTCTCCTGAACCCCGTTGGTACTGCAGTTTCTACCTCCTACAACGTAGGTCAAGGTATGAAGACTGGCGATGCTGAGAACCTGGGCAATGGCTCTGGTAATCAGTTCAACGAGATGGCATTCTCTATCGAGAAAGTTCTTGTTGAAGCCAAGTCAAGAGCACTGAAGGCAGAATACAGCCTTGAGCTTGCACAAGACCTTAAGGCAATCCATGGTCTGAAC
>Ga0181410_1000108_pt1 | contig 33156 bp, 17 predicted proteins | sample 33SPOviralmetaG_FD_130112 | JGI IMG/M metagenome (GOLD analysis project Ga0181410, IMG submission 130112) | Marine viral communities from the oligotrophic San Pedro Time Series (SPOT) site, San Pedro Channel, CA, USA - 33 SPOT_SRF_2012-06-20 | ecosystem: Environmental > Aquatic > Marine > Strait...
GCATATACAGGTGAAGGAGCAAACAAGTCTATTGTAAAAGCTTGGTTGAAACTAGAGTTATTCATGTAGAATATAGACGTGTCCGCATCTTGCCATATCTCTAATCTTGTAGCTATCCAACCATTACCAACTAAGTCGTGTAATATTAAATCATAAGTACACTGATCAATATCGTCCATTGTGTTTGCTAAAGGATCGTAGTTGTACATTGTGCTATCTATACAACCATATATTTTTAAAGTAGCACAGCTACTATCATCTACAGTGGCTAATGGATCATACTCTACATAATCATCGTCCATACAGCCATATACCGGAGGAGGTGGCACACATGTATCAGAGATAAACACGTGAGCGGAGTCTTGCCCGAAGCTAGGGTCAATCCCATAGACTACGGTATCGCCGCATTGCATTACATAATACGAGCCATCTTGTCCTCCCCATAATGTACCTTCTAATCCATCGCCATATAAATCATATATAGTAAAAGTTAACTCTCCAGGAGGTAAACAAGCAAACTGAAACTGCGGCTCGTAATCTGGCACATTGTTATAAGGTCCACCTGAAAACACTATGTTACCTAGACTGTCGGTTATTGTCCAGCTAGTTTCTTCAGGGTATTGGTCTAAGTTTATATTTACTAATGTTGGTACACATGGTCCTGGTGGCGGAGGAGGTGGTGGTGGTAAACAACTTGGCACTTGTCTATTTGAATACACACCTGACTGAAAGTTAGGATTAGGATAATCCACTATAGTGTCACCACAAACAGTAACATAATAACTACCGTTCATACCATCACCGTAAGTATCTCTAATTAAAAATGTAATATCAGCTATACTATCATTTATGTAACAAGTGTCAGTGTAAGTAGTATTTGGTGATGTATAATAACCAGCTGGTACCATAGCTATAGTATCACCATTTAAACTGTCAGCAAATAAAGTCCAATATGTTTCCGTAGGATATTGATCTGTAGTTACATGTATTACACACTCTTTCTGTGCAAATGTTATAATAGGTAATAATAGCAGTAATAATAATTTTTTCATTCTTTTATCTTAATTGTTATATCATGAGGTGCATACTCGTTTCCTCCAAAATATGGGTATAAGTAATATCTTTTAATTAAACCCCAGTTTCCTTCCGGTCTTCTTCTAACCATTGTTGTATCACCATCTATAGTTATAATGTAGTAAAACGTTTTTATATCTATAGTAGCGTTGTAAGCAACGTTTGGTTCTATAGTTCTTATTGTAGCAGCCGTGTGCCTACCTTCTTCATGCCTTAGCCAGCAAAGCTCTAATTCGTTATTTAAGTATCTCCAACCTAATCTTATAGAGTATTTTTGATGTCTAACACCAAAGTCACTAAAGCCGTAAATCTTATTTACGTCATGTTGATTCTCTGGTATCTCGCTAGTATAAATAGCAGACTCATCTAGCATGAAGTCAAAGTTTATTCTTGAGTTTGTAGGGTGGTTAAAGTAATTGCCCGAGCTATGAGCACCCTCGGGTATTACAAAAGTTCTAAAACCAAGATCGTCACGTTCTTTACTACAAGAGATAAATAATAATACTAATAATAGCTTGCGCAATTATTTTCTAAACTGGTGAGCTTGCCAATTGCCAACACCACCTTTTACTTTGTTCTTTATTTTTGAATCAATAACAGTGTTAGTCTTTGGTCCATCTTTATGTACCTTCTTGTTATGACCTTGTGGAGGAGTTGGTGGTTTAGTAGGATCCTTTTTATATTCTCCCATTTCATATCTTGATTTAGCAAGTTCAAAAGATTGATCGTCACTGCCTTTATTAGCTCTTGGTCCAAACCCACCTTTTTTCTCCATTATGTTTTTCTCTCCTGTACTTTTGTTAGGAGATTTTTTAGCGTAAGGATCTGTAGTAGTATCTAAGTCTGATACTTGACCAGTATGTAGTTTACCGTCTTTAGCTTTAAACATTTTCTTGCCTTTAACAATAACATATTTACCACCAGACTTTTTAACTTCGGCAGATTTATTTAGTCTAGCTATTTCTTGCGCTAGAGTTTCTTGCACTTTGTTTGGACTACCTTCTTTCTTACAGCTACCAGGCGCACAAGGCTTAGTTCCAGGCACTCTTTTATAACCCTTCCAGCAATTACAATCTTTTTTCTTTGCTGGTGATGTAAATTTATACGAGCTCTTGCAACCCGCTCTTTTTGTTGGTGTTTTCATATTTTAAAAATCGCTCATTAATAATTCGTCTATTGCAGCTTGCATATCTTTTCTAGTTGCAACCATACTAAAAGATATATCAGCTTGAAATCGTTTTACCTCCTCGCCATCTTTAAATATAACGACAGTAGGAACTATAACTATTTGATGCTTCTCTTGTAACTTAGGTGATTTAGCTATGTCAACATAAACTATATCACAGTCAGTTAGTTTGCCAATGTACTTAACCTTGTTTGGATCGTTCCATTCAGCGTTAAAATGTGTTACAACTACTTGTGAGCTAGCGTTTAAACTAAATACCGCTAGAAGTATTAGTAATATATTTTTCATTTAATTTATCTTAATTTATCAATTTTATCTTCCATTCTTCTAATATCAATCTTCAACTCTTCTACAGCTTTTTCTGTATTAGAAATTGATTGTCGAACGTTGATGTCTTTCATGTTAAACTCCATACGAGTAATGTCTGGTTTTGGTAGTTCTTTTGCCTCTGCAATATCTGCTTGTAAAGCAAACCACATACCTATTATAGTTGCCATGGCAAAGCCAACAGCTATCATTGTTTTTATGCTTATATTAAAACCTGTGTTTTCGTTTAATTCTTTTGCCATTATCTTATTATGTAATTTATTCCTAACTTAAAGTCGTACCACTCTCTATTCCAGTACTTGTTGTATTTTCCTTCTGTAAAAATACCTATTCTATTAGTTATCTTTGTACCAAATATTATACCACCAGAATAATCTAACCACTGACCATTGTTAAATGCATGGTAAGAAAACTCACCATCTTGATCTAAATGGTAAGGCATTAGGTTTGCCCAAGTGTGTGTCCAAAATGTTTTAGTGTAGTAGTAATAATCAAAACCAACAACTATAGAGTGTTGTATCATTAAGTCTAACTCGTCACGTTTTCTTTGTGTATAATCTGATAATACTTTAGGTATTACCACTTCTTCCCAAACCTCTTTACTTGTTGCAACGAGCTCTCCGTCAGGAGAAAAATACTCACTAGCAGCTACGTTTACATTATAACCCTCTTGTAGTGCTAGGTAAGTGTAATGTATATTGCCATTGCTGAGCATCCACTCTGCCAAAGGATCATATCCATACGGCTCAGATAACCTTTGTGCGAGTCCAGCATTAAAGGACAATTTGTCATTAACTTTATACCTGTATCTTTCCGATGTTTCAAAATATTTAATATCTGCAAAACCATCTTCTAAGTATTCACCTTTTAGTATATACTTATTGTTTACAAATCTTATAAAATGATGTTGATCTAAATACTCATTACCCTGCTGTCTAGTATAATCAACTTCAAACAAAAACTCTAGTCCTTTTACTTTACCTATATTAGCACCATCAGACCAAGAGTTTTCAGTACCATCATAAAAAGTTTGTGCTTTGTTTTCGTAACCAAACCTAGCTATTTTACGAACACCAAAAGCTAAGTTGTAATCAAAAGGTGTTTTTATTGTTGCTGTTTCCAAACCATTGTTAACAGAAAAAGTTTCTACATCTGATATAGACGTACCACCACTTGCAGCGCCGTAAAACGTAGCAAATTTAAAATATTTTTTTAAGTCTACTTGACTGCAGCATTTTTTAGGCGCAGCGCAAGCCGTTAATATCATTAACGATATAATCAGTAGTTTCTTCATAGTTTATAAATCACTTGTAAATTCTAAATTTTACTGGTGAGCATAGCATTTTCCAGACTTATTTTCAGTTCTGTTTTTACACCTAGGACCTTTACCTTTTCTAGTCTTAGCAGAACACTGTACTTCTCTAGCTTCTTGTTCTTTTCTTAACCTTTCTTTTTCTTTTCTTTTAGCTTCTTTTTTAGCTTCCTTCTCAGCCTCTTTCTTTTCTTGTATTTCAACTTTAGCTTGTTCAACAGCTTTGTTTTTAACACCTATATCCCACTGGTTCCAACCAAGTGATAAAGCTATTCTTTGCCAAGTTTCATTATCAGCATCACTAGCACTTTTTAAGTTTTGAATTTTTTGATAAACTCTATCTGTAGGTACGTTTGTTAAAGCTGATATACCTTGAGAAACACTAGACCACATTGGATTGTCAAAATCCAATTTATCCATATGATCTATTTCTTTTCTTTTGTATTTATAAGTTTGTAATCCAGTTCTAACTTTTCTTACTTTACTTCCAATAGGTGGAGATACATTTAACATTTCTATAATTATAGCTGACTCGGAAAAATTAAAACCTTTTTTATCTTCTTGTATAAACCTCATTAACATGTTCTTAAGAGTTGCAACAATAGCGCCAGCAACACCAGTACCACGTAAGAACGAGTCAACCATACCGTTAGTAAGTCTAAGTGTTTTGTTCTTTTTATCTTGAGCTAATTTTTCCTCATCTTCTTCGTCATCAAACATAAACTTAAACATAGCTGTTTGCAAAGCACCAAATATTAAATTCTGTGCAGCTCCATAGTATATTATTTTAGATATGTTTGTTTTAGCATCGCCTCTTCCGTTTTTAAGATCTAGTATAGCTTTTTTAGTTAACCTAGCATACTGCATCGGTGTGTTTTGAAAAGCAAGTATTAATCTACCAAGTGGTGAAGCTTGTTGTGACGAGATCATATCAGGTCTAGATGACTGCTGTGACTCTTCAGTTATTTTTTGGAAATCAGTAAAAGCTTTAGCTTCAGCATCTGCTTTTGACATACCTTGTTTCATATATGTTTTAACCCTATTTCTATACATAGGAGCTCCACCCGCTGCAATTGCAAAACTATCCGCCATTTGTGTAGGTAAAAAACCTAAGTCTAATAGTTTTTGTAACACAGCACCAGCTGGATTACTTGATGTAGCAGCTACCTGTGCTAATTCACTCTCACTAACAGATCTTTGGTTACCAGATCTTCTTTGCTTTAACATGTCAGAGTTAAATATATAAGCAAAATCTTTCCAAAACTGTGGTTGATTAGCAAAAGCCGCGGCTGCTTTAGCAACGTTATTATCATTCCAGTTTATATAGTTTACTGTTGATAATGTTTGTAGCACTGCAGATCTACCGTTAAAGAACATGATAGCACCAACAGAGTTGTTTACCCAGTTAGCAAATCTATTGGTTAATTTATTTTTACCAAAAGATCTGTTACTACCATTTTCCATACGCCACAATATATCTTCCATAGCTTCTCTCCAGTTGGTACCTAAAGAAGCTTCAAGCTTATTCATTAATGGACCATTTAGTCTACCACCTTCCCACTCACCAAACATAGCCTCTCTGTTTTGTATAAACTCTGCCAACGCTTGTTTTCTACCTTGACCTTGAGTCATTCCATATAGGTCTCTAGCTATTGTACTAGTTAGCCAACCACCTTCTGGGTCTATATAACTAGGTGACTTAGTAACCTTAGCCAAACCTTCTGCGTACTGCATTAACATAGAATCTCCTTGCACAGCTTTTAACATTAGTTTTTTATCAGCTTTAGATAAACCAGGTATTTCAACACCAGCCTTATCCCACAAGTAAACTCTAACAGCATTATCATATGTAAACAAACTATCACCAATTTTTTTATTTAACTTCTTTTTTGCTTTTGGCATAGCTTTATTTAGTGCAGCAAAATCAGTAGATAAGTTTTGTGCCATCATATTCATCTGCTCAATACCTCTTGAGAAAGGATCAAGCAAGTTGTCTTTCATAAACTTCATGTCAGCATCACCTTGCTTACCTTTACCTAATAATGGGTATAACAAACCTTTAAAATCTTCAGCACCTGGAGCTATGTAAAATTTCCATTTACCTTTTGCTTTACCAGCTAACTGTGCTTTTGCCTGTGAATATTCTTTGTACTCAGCAACACCAAGAGTTCTAGCTATCATTGAATTTAAACTAGCGCCCATGTCATTACTCTTTAGCGTAGCTTGCCTTACTTTAGACTTGACATCAAATTGATCTAACATGTTTTTAACAGCTTGTACGTTTTTAAGTGCATCATCCGCAAAGTAAAAGTCATTATAACCTTCAGCTGCTTTATCAGCAACCCATAGAGCTTTAGCTTCAGCTGTAGAGTTACCAAGACCAGTTATATTCTCGATAGGTAAATTTAAACCATTGTCTTTTAAAAATTTATGTATAGCTTTTTGAGCAGCAGCTGGTCTAGCTGTTAATATAAATATATCATTAGTACCAAACTTGTCAGCAAGTTTTAAAGCTTTGTTAAACAGTGGTGCTATCTTACCTTTAACAACTTTATTAAACTCTGAGAAATCAAACTCATAACCTAAGTCAGCTAAGTTTTCATATTCAGCCGCATACTGCTCAGGCGTTAATGTTCCAACTCCACCATCTGGCTTTGTGTATTTTACTAAAGACTTGCTTGTAGCTAATGTATCATCAAAATCTAATACGCTAATACCTTTTGGTTCTGTGTTTAAATATCTATTAGCAGCGGCTTGACCCATATTCTCTGAGCTTTTTAGCGCTTCACGAGGTTTGAAAGTTTCAATACCAAGCTCTCTATTAGCTATGTTAATATCAGCGCGTTCACCTGATATGTGGTATATGTTTGCTAGCATTTCTTTCTTTTCCGCAGTAGTAAGATCTGTTGTTTTATCTATAGCAAGCGTTATTCTTTTGTGACCTTCCTTGCTATTTTTACCAAGCTCAATATCTAATATTTCGTCCATTAAAAATTTAGGACCAAAAAACTGCGTGTGGTTTTCTACTATCTCATTAAATCTAGCTTCAGTAAGAGTGTTTGTGGATATTGCAAGAGTTAACTCTGCCATAGTGTCTGAATTGGCACCTAAATGTTCTCCTTTTACAGTTAGATCTTTATATGTTTTTTGTTGAGCAGCGTACTCACTATCAGTTTTCTTTCTGTTTATAGCCATTCTACTCTCGTAGTAGTCATACTCTGATAACTTTTTCAACCCATCAACGTCACCTTCTTTTGGCATTTTAAACTTACTGTTGTCTATGAAGTTACCATTCATAAAATACTCTACTTTACTAGAACCTCTAAACCCTTTTGCAGCGCTAGTCTGTAGCTGGAATATAGTCACTAAATTTTCAGGTGATAATTTCCCACTTTGATAAGCTTCGTTTAATTTAAACACAATATTTTTCATGCCAAGAATATTAGCTCTATTAGCTGCGTTCAGCTTAGGTCTAATAGTTTCTAGGTGAGCTAAAGCTTCTTGAGTTGTATTTTTCTCATGTAATATAGGTGAATACATAGTTACTAGCTTACCATTACCTTTGTTCATAAACATCATGTCACTTACATAATCAAGATTTTCATTTACAAGTCCATTTTTAATATCTTGAGACTTATCATAGTAAGGGGCTTTTATACCGGTCTTTTTACCAAAAGTATCTCTTTTGTCAAGTGCCGCATCAAGCATTCTGTTGTGAAAACCTAAAGTATCTAAACCTCCCATTGCTTTCATTAATGAAGCGTCTAGTGGGAAAGCTTTATTAAACTCAATTAACCCTTCAACATACCTATCAGCATTTTCTTTTTTAATTGTTCTTTTGCCTTCAATCTTTCCTGATAGCTGGTGAGCACCATTTCGTAAAGCTTCCTTTATTGCGTATGGAGAATTATTATTACCAGTAACACGCTGTATATAACCTATGTTGTCTTTAGTTATACCTTTTTTCTTCAACTCATTTAAAACGTGACCAACCACATCTTCAGATCCTTCAATCATTAGCATTGCTTCTGTAGCTTGTTTACTATCAGCTCCATATCGTAAAGCAACACCAACCACTCTGTTTATAGCAACATCATCAACTCCTTGCATAAATGATGCAGCGCTAACATTTTTACCTTCGTTAGATTTTAACACCATACCTCTTTCTACTTGATCTACAATTTTAGAAGTTATACTGTCAGCAATTTCACCGTGTAGTAGCTCTTGTCTAGACTTAAACATCTGGGCTATAGGTCCATCGTTTTGCATTTCGTTTCTAAACATCTCTAAGCCTATCTCCTGTGACATTGCTTGAGTAAGAGTGTTTAAACCACCTCTTCTAAGCTCAGTCATTGTTGTACCGTTAAAAAACTTTTTAATAAGATCGACAGAGGTTATATCTGTCATAGCTTTAGGGTTACGTCTGATTTTTTGCTTACCATCAGTCATGCCTTTGTAAGGACCAACTTCAGTTGATCTATAAAAATCTACTTGACCTGGTTTTGTACCTTTAGTTCTACCAACATGATCTGTTGTCCACACTTTAGTACCATCTTCTTGTATAACTAGCTTCTGAACAGCTTTAGGCATATTCTTTGCTAACCAAGTAGTTGGCATATGTTTAAGTATAGATGCTTTGTTTTTAGGATCTTTCAACCACATCTCTACTTCTTGAGGCGTTTTACCCATTGCAGCTTCTATAGTTTGCTGTATAGGATTTTTTTCTTTGTAAAACTCTTTTTTAAGTTTAGCTACTAATGGACTAACCACGGCATTTTTCCCACGTTCAGCATCTACAGCTGGTAGGATTGATCCTAAGTTAAGTTTAACGTGATCTAAGACAACTTCTGTTTCAGCTGGTGTTAACTGTAAGTTGTCAACAAATGGAGTTCCCTCTTCAACTACATTATTGTTTTCGTCAAACTCAACGTCATCTTCTGTAAATACATTATTAGCTTGGTCGATGTCTGTAGTAAACGCCTGGGTAACACCTAGTTTTTTAGCTAAGCTATTTGCTCTTAAGTTAAGTCTACTACTTAAAAATTTATCTAAGTTTTGATCAGATGGTCTATATTCCTTTGCTATTAAAACACCCGCATCATTTAAAAGAGTTGTAACGTAATCAGCTCTTGATAATATTTTTTTATTATCTCTAGGTATAGGATCATAAAGTCTTTTTGTTATAGATTCAACTATACCTCCAACTTGAAAGTTAAAAGCACTTAACTGCTGCTCTCCTTCAACCATAGGTTTTCCGTTAAAATCAGTTTTTAACATTGTGTCAACAAACCCAGCCATTTCAGACTTAGGAGTCTTGCTACCTTTATACTGTCTATCTAGTATACCTTGTAAATCACTTGACTTTCTAACTAAGTTACCACTATTATCTTCTACTCTTTTTCTGTTTGCCGAATCTATTCTTTTCTTAGTTAACCTACCCATTTTACCACTATCAAAGCCTTTCATGTGGTCAGCTAAGTATGCTGCAGCGTTTTGTGGTGAGTTTATATCGTAATCACTATTAAATATACTCATGAAGCCAGCTTTGTTACTATACAGTTTTTTCTTGTAAGGACCATTTTGATCTCTTTGTATAGCGTCTTGTATGTAGTTACCGTATTCAGCATGTACCATTATATCTTGCTCGTTCCAAGGTTTCATTGGGTCAAACTTAGTATACTCGGCATTACCTATAATACGTGATATAGCTTCAGAGTGTACAGGGCCAGCATTTTCAGAGGCCCAGTTAGCTAGGTTTGTAGAGTAGTTGATAAGCTCTGAGTCATTAAAAGCTAAATTATCAACAGCATGTTTTATCTCATGTGACAATACAGTTCCTTGTGTAAGCTTACCCTCAGCAAGATTTTTAGCTGCTGCCGCTTGATCTGTAACTATATATTTGTTACCAACTATCATACCAAAAGTTTCTCCTGATTTTAATTCATTTATTAAATCATTAGCACTTTCACCTTTTCTAAGCTCTCCTTTTCTTTCCATATCTCTAAGCTCTTGCTCAAAGTTACCGTCGACAGCTTCAACTACTTTTAAGCTTTCTAATCTTTTATCAGATAAGAAATCACTAGCATTAACGTTTTCACTTTTAAACCTAGAAACTCCTTCAGCTTTAAAACCACCAAATAGTTTACCTAGCCTTTCATATTCTTTATCATATCTTGCCTCTTGATCCGCTTGTCTTTTCTTTTGTTTGTATTTTTTCTTAGGACCTAAGCTAGCTTCAACCATACCAACTAAACCTGGGTCAGCTTTTGCCTCAGTTATTATTTGGTTTTTTAAATCACCCTTAACAACTCTATGTACTTCAACTGCTTTTTGTCTGTCAGTCATGTCTTTATAAGCAGGATTGTTTTTTAACAAATCTTTATGAACAGCCTCACCTCTTGTCCCCCAAACTTTATGACCATTTTTATAATCGATCTTACCCATTATCTTTTCCTTCTGATCACGAGCTGTTTTTAATCTATTGTCAAACTCTTTCTTATCTCTACCTTCTAAACTGTTAGAATGTTCTTGTAGTTTATTTTCTATTATAACTTGAGAGTCACCAGGTATAACACCAGCGTCATTATATATATTGTCTAGCACAATACCATTTCTAAGTAAGTCTCTAGTACCATCACCACCTAGCAACATGCCACCAACTTCCATATCGTTTTGTAGAACAACAGATTTTTTATACTCCTCTTGTATACCAGTTCTTAACTGCTCTTTCATTATTTCACCATCTGGTGTGTTTGGTAGAGTAGCTATATCCATTTTGTACTTATCTATAATGGCTTTGCTTTTATTAAAAGCATCTCTCTGCTCTTTAGTCTGTATTCTATTCATTATAGCTGAAGAAGCAATACCAGGACCATTCATTCCACCACCGACAATAAGTGAACTAGCCACAACATCGTCCCAACCTTCAAAATCAAAATCTCTACCTAGTATTAAACTTTCTGAAGCAGCATCACCAAAGTGAATAGATAATTCTTCAGCGATCTCACCACCGGTTCTTTTCGCAAACTCAAGACCAGAGCTAGCCCAGTATCTAGCATTTTTCTGTGTTATAGCGTTTAATATATCATCACCAGGTCCTTTTATAAAACCTTTTACAAGTCTATTAGCATTAGGTATTGTACCAGCAACCATTGTAATAACACCTTCAATAGCACCACTAACTGTTGCTTGTGCTAGTATCTCATCATCACTCATTTTTCCAATAGCAACTGTCTCTTCTAAATTAGCTTTTTGATTTATATAGTCTTCATAAGACATAAAGTCTTTATTTTCTTCTAGCTCTTTTAACTTTTCTTCTGCACCAATAGATGCATTTCTTTGTATTGTTAAATCAGCAAACTTAGTAGTACCAGAATTTAAACCAAACATTGTTGATGTTAACGCACTAGCAACTACAGTGCTACCAGTTAAAGCAGATCCAGCGCCAGCGGTACCGACAGCAAGCAGAACATTAAAACCTTGTTGTGCACCTGTTTGTTTAGTATATTTCCATTTTTGACCAGTAGCTACAGCTGTGCTATAATCTAACGCTACTTCATATTTTTCAGCACCAGCCTGTCTACTTTTATGTCTATTTATAGCTTCATCACTACCAAATAATATAGGGAATGTATCTCCAAAACTAGCAACACTATCTTCAAACATGTCTAGCATTTGTCTAGTTGTGTTACTATCTCTGTTAGCTATTTCTCTTATTTTTTTAGTATCTTGATCTTGGTTCTGTTTCATCCAAAGATTAAGTCTATCGCTTTCAGTAGTTACCTTTTGCTTGTAGGATTGCTTGTGTAATTGCTCTTGATCTCTTACTTGGTTTAAATACACCTGGTACTCTGCAGCTTTAGGCCCAATAGCTTTGTAAATATTATTACCGTTACTATCTTGGCTTGTTTCAACTCTAACACCATCTTCAGCCGCCTTGTGAGCTATTTCTTTTGCAAACCTAAAAGTATTCTCCATACTTTTCTTGTATGTCTCTCCAGCTATTTTAGTATTTTCTTCTATAGTATTATATTGCTCTTCTAGCTGTTTAGCTTCTTGTTGTGCCTCAACTCTACCACCGTACTTAACTAGGACAGCATTATTGTCTTCTGATAACCTTTTAGAATATTCTGCGTTCCAAACAGCTTCGTTAGCCACGTCGTTAACTCGTTGCATTGATCTTTGAAAAACATCATTGTTTTTAGCTTCATCAAATATTGCTTGACCCTCTGGGCTTAATGAGTTTCTAACTTCATCAGAAAACATTTGGTCAAATCTTTTTGATTGCCAGTTTTCTTCAGGGTTGTATTCTGTATCACGTATAGGGTTGTTAACAAAAGCTTGTACTTTTTTAAAATCTTCTTCAGACATACCTTGAAAAGCTACTTGCATGTCTCGGCCATACTGCGGAGTTTTAGTGTAAGCGTCTTTAGAGGCGCTCATGTCTATTTTTCTACCTAAATCAGTCTGTGCTCTATTTCTAACGTTAACTTGCTCTTTTAAATAGTCTTGAGCTTTTTTCATTAACTTACTTTTATCTTCAACAGTGAAATTTTCTCTGTTGTTAAAAAAGTCTTCAATACCAGTAACACCAACGTTACCAGTTAAGTCTTCGCTAGAAATCCATTTGCCACTAGAATCATAACTACCTCTTTGTACTTTGTAACCCTTACCTAAAGACTTTTCAACAGTAGGAACTATTCTAATACCTATTTCTTTATAACCCTCGTTTGCTTGTTGAATATCTTTATCATCAAATTGTCTATTGCCATCTCCAAAAGCACCAAACTGTTGAAATGAATCAGCGCCAACCAATAAGTTAAAGCCAGGTCCATCTTTTATAAAGGCTTTTTCTAATTCGTCAGCGCGTTCTTTTATTACTTCTAGTTTTGCTATCGATACAGCACTACCATCTAAATCTATATTATCTCTAAAACCAGGTCCAGATATATTAATTCTATTACCAAATGATCCTGTAGTCTGTACAGTTATACCAGAGTTTGGATATGCTTTATTAAAACTAGCGATAAAATCATCTTCATTTTTCTTAGCCCAAGTTTTAGGTGCTTTGTTATCCCAGTCATTATCAACTGTTAAAGCCGCTAGTCTAGTTTTTTCTTCTTGTTTAGATTTTTCTACTTCTAAGTTTTGTTGTTTCTTTTTATTATTTACCGCTTCAATTTCCTCAGGATTACTAGTCTGCTCAGCACTGTATTCACCCTGCTTGTTAGTAACATACAATTGTACAGCACTATTAATTTTATCTAAAGGCACGTTAGCACTCTTCATTTTTTCAATAGCACCAAGTATTTCTTGCCTGTGGTTATCTCTTAAATTCATTTAATATTATTTGGTAAATTGATTCAGTATGTCTTCGCTAGATGCGTTGCTGTATTGTGAAGCTTCTTTGAAAGCGTTGCCATAACCTGCTTTATTGTTATATTGTTTTTGTAAGTGATTTGTTATATATTTTGACATTAATCCTCTAGTAACATCTTCTTTGAAAAAATCGTTATCTCTATTTGTTAATGCATCTATTATTTTTTCTTTATCCTCTTGAGACATTTTTTTAGCTTCTTCTACGCTTAACCTACCGTCTCCATCAGTATCATAAGGGTTTGGAGCTGTACCTAAACCAATATCTTTGTATGTTAATTCATTTATAGCAGGATATTCAAACATGTCTTGTTTAAAATTACTTGCAGTACCTAGCATGTCATCATTTATTAATGATACTAGATTAGCTGTTTTTAGTATTTTGTTTACTTGTAATTGGTTTGCCTCATAATCAAAACCTCCATATTTTTTATCACCACTGCTAACAGCTACGTCAGACAAAGCTTGGTTCATAACAACATCTCTAAGTTTTTGTACTTGATTAATACTAACAACATCTTCTTTAGCATCTTCAAGTTTATCTGATAATTCTTGTTTAGTATACCACTTGCCTTCATGTTGCATTGACTGCACCCATTTGCCATCAACATCTTCTATTTTAACAGGTGTATCTGGATCCATAACAGCTTTGAATAAATTCTGATCACTAGCGCTTAAGTTTTGTGTAAAGTTAGGCATTTCTTTACCATCAATACTAACAGTATCAAAAGTTTTAGCTACATTTAATCTAAATTCTTTTATTTGCTCTGTTAAAACTTTCAACTCTTTCATACGAGTTCCATTTTTAGCCACGCCTTCTTTATCTCCATCTAGTTCGAACTGGTTGTTTTGTTCTCCAAGCATTTTAACTGCCGTGCTAAAAGCATCGTAATGATTATTACCTAAACCACCACCAGCATCTAAAACTGTAGTAGCTAGTTCTTGTCCGTCTTTTTTTGCTTGAGCAACTTCTTCTTTTTCATTTTGCCTTTTATCAACTATTGCTTTACCAACTTTTTCTAATCCTCCAACAACAGCATTACCAACAGCATTTGTTGATTTTGTCTGGTCTTTCATTAAGTCCGCTTGGTTGGCTAGAGCGTTGCCATCTAGCATTCTTTGCTCTGCGCTCATTTTATTTGGTGATTTAATCATATTATTAATTTTAATTTCTTCCTTGCCAGTTTATATCGCCCATCTTCTCTCCAAAACCGAAACCGTTAGTTACTCCTCCTGTTACATAATCTGTAACACCGCCAATAGCATCTGAGTAAGCCGCGTTTTTCTCTTTGTTGGCTATTGCTGCTTTTGACTGAGCAGTAGCGTAGTCTTGTGCATCCATACCGTAAAGTGTACTAATTTTGTCTTTCTCATCTTTTCTCATTTGTATCTCACCTCCAATCTGCTTGTCTTGTATTCTAGCTTCTTCACCAAGAGCTAATTTTTGATTATCAGCTTCTTGTTTACCAATAGATATAGCAGATTTCTGCGCATCTAATGCACCTTGGTTAGCCATTGCTTGAGCTAGACCAGCGATACCAGATGATCCAGCAGAACCTTTCATTTGGTTTAATATATTAGCTTGTGATTGTTGTGTTTGTTGCTTTGCAAAATCAGCTTCTTTTTGATTTACAGTAAGGTCTTCATATACGTTATCCATATCCATAAAAGGATTACTAATATCTAAATTAGCAAACTGCTCTTTCCTAGCATCCATTTCAGCTTTAGCATCTTTAGCTTCTTGTTCAGCTGCTTTTTTTCTTTTGTTTGCTTGAACCCCCTTAAAAATACTATGGCCGACCTTGACAGCCGCTACGCCTGCAAGTATAAAACTCATATCTTATTTATTTTTATTAATGTATTCTTCATATTCTTTAAAATCTTTTGCTACAATCTCTTTCTCTAACCATTCTATGTCTTGTGAGTTTGTAGGGTTTTTGTGTATATTAACAAATATACTTGTCTTATTTGCACGTATAACTCTTTTTGTGCCAGGTGTTGCTACTACATAACATGGTGCTATATAATCTTCTGTAGTATCTTCTGTAACAACAGATATATGTCCAGTTAATAAAAACCAAACATGTAAATGTTTATGTATTGCTCCAACAACTACAGACCCAACATCCATAGACATTTGTCTAACGTATATGCCATCTGCGAAAGTATGTTTCAAAGGGAACAGCTTTGAGTCGTGATGTGTAACTATGTTAACTTCATCAGCATTATCAACTAGAGCATTTTGAAAATCTAAGATTTTCTTTCTAGTAGATAACTTAATATCTTTATTCATATTATATTTAATTATAGTTAAATAATCACACTTTTTTTGCGTTATTTACTACTTTCGAATGTATCGGTGGCAACACCAAACAACTCTGCATATACAGTTCCACTGTTTTTCATTTTAACCTCAGCAAAATAACCTAGCAAACTACTTAAATTAGCCTTGTTATCTTTAGTAAAAAATATATAAGCATTTGATGGTGGAACAGATGAGTTGCTTGCTATAGTTATAGAAGATCCTGATATACCAGTTATAGTTCCAATAGCAACTATGTTAGATTGTGTTGCTACAGAAAAACCACCAGAACTAGAAGTTGGTGTATAGTAGGCAAAGTCTCCTACTTGACAAGATATATTTAGTGCTTCATTGAATGTTAGTGTTACTGGCATATTATGTTAGTGTTAAAAAGTCAGGTTTTAATGTTATGTTTCCGTTAGGTACAGTTGCACTACCTTTTTTACCGTAAGATGTTATAGCTATAGTTCCTGCTACAGTTGCTTGTGTGCCAGCTTCGTTTACTAAAGTTGAAGATTCAGTCCATATATAGTTGTAATCAGATTCTGTTTGTAAGACAGAATGTTGAGGCGCTACACCAGTAGTAACTTGACTTAAAGTAACAACCTTAGTAGCAGTGTTTACTCCAGCAATAATAGTATTATCAGGTATAAAGCCTTTACCAGATCCATCACTAACTCTCATACCAACTTTTATTCCAGTAACTCTAGTTAAAGAAACAGTGTTTGCACCACTTGGCGTGTCCAAAGCTAGCTTGTAAAGACCGCCAGCTCCATCAAACATGTCGCCTCCAGCAGCTACAATTTTTGCTAGACCACCAGATTGACTATTAAAAGTAAGCTCTACGGGATATGTTTTTATATTAACAGACGATAATTGAGTTCCTTCCATAGCGCTAGGTATAGTAGTAGAACCAGTTGTCGTAACAGTTCCGCCGTTTGAAGTTTCAGTACCACCTGTAACAGTTATAGTTCCAGTTTGTACTACCACATCAAAAGTTGTTTCATTAACAGCGTCAGGTACGTTTGATTGTAAAGTTAAGTTTGTGCCAGAGCCACTGTTACCAGCTAAAAGTATTATACTGTATGTTCCACCAGCATTTGATTCGTTAGAGTCAATAGGCACTGTTATTGTATCTTGGTGTACTGGTGCTGTAGATAAATCTGCAGATGTAACCTCGAAACTACCAACGTGTGTTGAGTTAGAAAAATCCCAAGCATTTGTACTGAAGTTATACGATCCAGTTAAAGCATCGTTAGCACTATTATTTTTAGCAACTTTTATTCTATAATGACCAACACTATTTGTTGTTACTGGTATAACTTGAGATCCACCGGCAAACACTTGGCCTAGATAACCAATAGATGTAACTAATGGGCCAGTAGCAGGTAGAGCAACTGGATTAGTTGTAAATCTAATATCATGCAGTAGTGAATCGAAATCTGCTGGATCACTTATACCAGTAGGTGGTGTGTAATATATTTCTATATCAGTAGACTGTATTCTGTTTGTAAGACCAGAAGTAGTATAGTTATTATTTGTAATAACCCAAGAGTAACTAGAGCTATAAGGTATGTTTGAAGGAAGTGGGTTCCAAATAACCTCTGCACCATTATTAGAGCCAGATACTGGTTGTAACTCATAACCACTGTCAACAGTTATAGTGTATTTAGCCACTAAACTTGTAGCTCCATCAGCAACAACACCAGTGTGCTTATCTGTTAAAAAACTAGGATTTGTACTACCAGTGTAACCGTTGTCAGAAGTTCTAGTCATATTAGTTACAGTTCCTCTTGATACTACTATGTGGTCTGGATTGCTAGCACCTTCACCAGTTGTTGTTGGCTCATCTACAAAACTAACTCTAAATAAACTAGTTCTGTTAGGTGTGTTTGAAACTATAGGTGGTATCGCCGATCCACTATAGTCAACGTCCACGTATATATTTTTATTAGCACTAGGCATTGTAAAAGAATTATAATATATTTGCACATTTACTCTATTACCAGGATCACCAGCTATACCAATGTTTGTGAATTCAACTTTAGCAACTTCAGCATCAGCATTCCAACCTGTTGCCGCAGTATAAATATAAGTTGTTGAGTTTCCACTACCAGATGTTGTAGCTGTACCACCAGGAACAATAAAGTCAGCTGCATCTAAATTAAACCCAGAGTATTGTGTAACGCCTTGCGAGTTTACAACATCATTAGTTATCACTGCATATATCTGTCCAGTACCTGAAGCAAGACCTTCTGTCATCAGCACTGTAGGTCCATCTAAAAATGCAAAGTCACTTGAATCAGCTGTTGAATCCCAGTTTGTACCGCTAGAAGATTGAGATCTAACAGCTACGGTTGTTATGTAATTGTTTGATGTTGTACCACTACTTGACTTTGAATCGTAAACTCCAATACCTTGAACTGAAAATTCTTTTTGATCCATGTTTGATAAATTAGAAGCTACACCTTTTACTGTAGCAAACCATTTACCTTCTTTATCTTTGAATTCTATATTTTCAGCTTCTTGTAAGTCAGTGTTCATTGTGTCTAAATACCAACCTTGCTTAGCATTTAGGTTGTAGTATTCTTTATCTGTGTAGTCAGTACCATTTACTGTTACTGTTTGAAACTGTGTTATTCTTGATTGTGTACCTTCGTAGTTTAATGCTCCAAAGCTTTTTACTGAACTAGGTTTATCATTAAAAATCAAAGTTATATCAGAATAATGTTGTGTACCATAAAAATTATTAGCAACAGAGTTTTCGTGATGCTGCCACATGCTACCATGCTTAAACGTATAATATTCGTTGTTTAAACTAACACCAAACTCTAAGCCGTTAAAGTCTTTAAAACTACTCCAACCTTTTGATTTTTCGTTCCAAGTAACAGTTTTTGTAATAGGTCTTAACTGGAACTTATCCATTTTAGTACAAGTTGTTAAGTTAAATTCATCTTTCTTATCATCATAACTACCTATTACATAAGCTAGATCTTTTAAGTTATCATTAAAATAATCTTTCATACCTACATCAGATATAACCTGTATTGTTGCGTTTCCTGTTAGTTTTAGTATTTGACTTCTTGCTTGGTCACACCAGTATATAGCATCGGAAGTAACTGTAACAGATTCTGGGTTTGTTGATATACCATACTCACCTTGTATTGGTGTTGCTGATCCAAGAACAACAGTTGATGACAGTATATTAGAACTTCCATCAGCGTTAAATAAAGCGTCTTTGTTTGTTTGTATACTTAATACCTTGTCTTCACACAGAGCTAAAGTGTTCGTGTTTCTAGCTATTATATGTTGTATGCTACCATAACTAGGATTTAAGTCTTTTGTTATTGGCTCTGCTTGTATAAATTGATTTAGCTCGTTAACACCACTGATTGAATTAAAAACACCAGAATGTATAAAACCACTTGATCTGTGTTCTTCTGAATATCTTTCTGCTAAAACAGTAGATGCTTTAACACCATTTGTTATTTGTGATTGGTTGTAGTCATCACGTATTCTATCTGATTCGATACCATTTCCAAACTGAAAACAGTTAGACCAACCTAAAACAAAAGGCATAAAATGAGGAGCTCTCCAAGGTTGCAAAGCGTTAGACACTACGTTCTTAGGAAAGTTACCAGTTACAAGGTCAACATAAACATCGCCAGCAACATGCTTGTCATTTGTGTTGTTTATACCGACGTATAAAATTATTTGTGAACCATCGTATCTATCAATATATATATAGCTATCGTGCTCTAAATCATCTGTCAAGCCCATACTACCGTCTAAAGTGTTGTAAACAGTTACTCTAGTTATATCTTCGTTGTCAGTTGAGTTTACGGCCATAATCCTATAAACCACATCAGTAGCAGTGTTATCAACAGGTGAAGTTGAAGTTCCTTTATGAAAAACGCCACTACCATTTCTAGCTTTAAATGTTGAGCCAATAGGTATATACAACTCGTTGTTTTCAGCTGTAATTTTTAATGGCATTGCCATAGAAGCTTCATAATATATATCTAACCCAACATCTTCTTTTGGTTCTGTTTCCCAAACAGCTGGATTTTCAGTAGCTAATTCAGATCCACTAGACTCGCTTATAAAATCTTGTTGTAATATATCTAGTGGTGTTGTTGAGCTTCCGTCATGTTTCATTAAGCTTAAAACATCAAATGCAGCAGCATCCATAGGTCCGCCACCATCTAGTCTTTCAAAATTTATATTAAACGCTGTACTCTTAGATTGTACCTCTCCATGAGGACTACTATTTGTAGATGACTTATTATAATTGTAGCTTTGCTGTACTCCACCAGCAGATATAACTCTATAAGCTGTTTGAGTTGTATCATCTCTAAATCTAAATATAGTACCAGGTGTTCTCATCGTCTCATAAAACCTTCTAACCATACCAGCTTGTGTGTTAGACGCTGGAGCGTGGTTAAGTCTCCAAAATGGAAAACCTAAGTACATTTTACTATAACTACTGTAATGTTTTAAAACACCATTACCATTACAATTCATTGGACTACCAATTGCATTAAGATGTGATGAGTGAACACCGTTAGCTTCGTTGTGATTAACGTGTCCAGTAGGACTTCTCCAATTATATCTGTACCACTCGATACCGTCCATGTATATTTTATCTTGGCCTGCAGAACCTGAGTTAGTAGAAGAGGTGAAAGCATGCCACCACTCTTGAAGTCTACTCTTTGATTCTTTTCTACCAAAAGACTCGTCGTTACAAGCTATACAGTTTATACCATTTCCACCGTGAGCGTCTTGGTCCCAAGAATAACTTGAGTAAGAACCAGTTATTGAAGGGTGTGTAGCAGTGCTACCACCCATATTTGATCCTTGAGCACCGATAAGAAGTCGTAAAGGGAAACTATCTATAAGTGTCAAACTAGCGGTTGCATCTAAGTCAACCATTATAGAGTTTTGTAATAGTAAATCTTTATATAGTTTAACAAAAAATCTACCATCAAACTCTGGTCTATTGTGTATTATATCTTCTCTAAGTTCTATTTGGTAAGTTATAGTTCCACTTAATAAACTAGACATGTCAGCATTTTCAAAGGCACTTGAAATTCTAAAACTATAATCACCAGTTGTACCAACAGCTAATTGCTTAAGACTTACTAGCTCTTTCCAATCTGTAGTTGCCATTCCACCTCCTGATGTAGTTCCAATTAACCTAGCATAACCATAACCACTACTAACTTTAGCCCACGTCTGCTCCATAAACTGTGCTCCAAAAGAATTTGTAAAATTACTATTAGGAACTACATAGTTAACGGTAGTGTTTGTTGGGGTTGTATTTGTGGTAGCGCTACCATGTGAAACTTTTTTACTTTTAATATAGTCTGGTGCTTCATTTTCTATAGCTAATACTTTGTACCTAGCTTTTTCAGACACAGGCCTTATGTCATCATGACGTTTTTTAAGAATTAAGTGTGTATCAATATCAACTTTGTTTATTTCAGATGAAGGAAAAGAGATCCAAACGTTACCATCTTCAGCATCGTACCAACGATCCATAACCATGTTGTAGTATTCGTTAGATGTTTCTTTGATATAATACTTATAGTATGTAGCCCAACTAGGTATTGTTGTACCACCGTAATCTAAAGTTGCTTTTAATCTATTACTTCTATATGAATATTTTTTATCTATAGAAAAACTACTACTTTTCTTGGGAGCTTGTACCGGCGTCTCTCTACCAAATTCATCAGAGTAAACAATACCCAACTGATATGTTCTCATTGTTTTTACAGATGGTAAACCTACACCACCTTCTTGTAAATAGTTTTCTTTATTTTCGTGTTTACAAACAACGCTTAAATTAATATCACCGCTTATATCGTAACCCTGTTTGTAGTTAGCAAACACTAACCTGTTACCAGTTATAGCTAAAGTAGCAGCTGATTTAGGAACATTATCCCAAGGTCTTAGTATTTGATTACCAGGTACTACAGCGTGTATCATTTCTGATGTTAATACATATTCACCTCTATTAACATTAACAGTTCTGTCTGGCCACTCAGGGTGATCATTTTCTCTAGTTATAGTTTTTACAGTATAAACGTTTGGACTAGTTTCTTCTTTGTACAATAAGTCTACAGCTACAACATCACTAGGGAATAAATCAAACTCATGGAAATAATCTTTTAACTTTATAGACTTAGCTCTATTTGTCATACCTAGGTTAACTCCTTTCTTAGCTATAAAATCAAAAGCACCTGGCATAAAAGCTACATTAGTCCAAGGAGCAAACGTAGAATATTCACCATCAACATATCGCCATCTATAAGAAAATCTAGGGAATTTAAACTCGAATAAAGCATTTTCCGTTTCTAATCTACCCTGCCAATCACCAGGGGTTGTTTGAACGTTTGTAGAAACACTATCTATCTCAAAGTTATAAGGACCAGTGCTACCACCATTTTGTGGAGCACCACCAGGACCGCTAGTTACTGTAGCTCTTACCAAAGCATCAGTTGACTCTAGCAAATTAGCAGGTTCTGATAAATCATCTGTAAATATAACTACATCACCTTTTCTAAGATCTATTGGTGAAGTAAATACCAATCCATTTACAGCAGTACCAGCTTCATACGGATCACCAGATCCACCATTTTCTCTCCAAACTATTTGAGCTGACAACTGTCCAAATGTAGGGTTGGGAGTTAATAAGTTACCATTACTATCGACTGGCACTCTTTCTATAGGAGTGTCTGACATCTCTAATTTTAATGGAGCTTTAGGATATTTTTTAACTACAGTTGTGTATTGTTTTTCAAGGTATACTGGCTCGTATTCATTTTGCCTTAAAGCAACTTCATAACCAGTTGATGGTCGTTCTATAACTAGTCTAGTGTGAAAATCCTGATTATTTGTATAGCCAGTAGTATTTTTTCTGCTTGGATTAGCTAAGTTAGTAGCGTGAGTTTTAATTAAAGCTGGATTATGACCTACGACTCTAGCTATACCACCTGTACCTAGCAAAGATCTTTTTATATTTATTTTTCTTGGCTCAGTGTAGTTGTCTGTCCAAAATAACAAACCGTCTATATGATCTATAGAGGTTATTTTATCAAAAGGATTAAACTCTAAAACTCTTGGAGCTTTGAAGGTTATAGATTGACCAGCGTTTATATATATGTTTGATGATAAAAATATTTTCCAGGATGTAGTACCATTTTTAACAATATCAGTAACCTGTATGTTGTGATGTTCGCCAACGAAGTAAGTAGCTCCATTAGCTACTGTTTGGCCAGCTATTGTTTTTGAACTTCCACTAGAGTTTGTAAAAGAACCAACAACTTTCATACCTCTTCTTATACCAGTCTTGTTTATGGTAGTTGAAGCGCCTATTGGTACTTCAATATAAGGAGAGCCTGTCTGCATTGCAGCGTGAGCATTTTGTTTAACTTTAAATATGTCTACAACAACATACTTGCTGAGTTTAGATATTGAATCATACTCTATTATGTAATCTTTATATATTAATGGTTGAAAACCTTGAAGACCTGGGTGTCCTTGACTTGACACAAAATAATATATAAAATCAGACTCAGGTAAAACGTAAACACCAACACAAGTGGAATAATCGGCAAGAACAATATTAGGTGTTACCTCTGTGTTACCTAAAAGCGTCTGTACAGAACCAACGTCACCACCATCAGAAGACGACACTTGTACGTTATTAGCATCACGATATGTTCCATTCCCAACTATACGCTCGTCACTGTCTTTGTCCATCTTACCAGCGGCGAAGTTTCTTTTGTATTCTGCCATGTGTTATTTTAGTGTTTAATCCATTTAGATTTACCTCTTAGTATCTGAGTAATCTCTTCTAGTCTTATATTTGATAATCTTATTTTTGCTTTTCTAGTTTCAGCAAACTTTTCTTTCTTTAAAGTAGGTAACATACCTTGTGGTTGTTTTGCTCTTGCCTGTAAGCAACCGTATAGTATGTGTTTTATCATTGCCTCTTGAGCAAACTTATGAACAATCATATCTTGCTCAGTATGTATTTCTGTATTGTAAGGAGAACTTGAATGTACACCAGACTGTAGTGTAGCTACACCATCACTTATGTATTTTAATGTTATAACTCTTCCTGTTAAATTACCAGAAAAGTGTATTCTACCTTTTAAGTAATCTATATAAAAAGATCCGTGAGCATGCATGTGTCTAGGTTCTGATCCAAACCTTTGTCCTTCTTGTAAATCATATATATCGTATTGATCAGCATCATTTATATTTGGCGTTGCAACTCCAGTTGGTGCACTTAAAACACCAGTGTTTACAGTGTTACCGTGGTAATCAAACCAAGTGTTAGAATCACTAGCATGTGTAGCTGCTCCATTACTATCAAACTCTATGTCATACTCGTTATCTTGTTGATAAGGCGTTGGGTTACTCGTTACTATAGCTGGCATTAAAGTTCTTTCTATACCATCATCGCCTTTATAAGTTAATTTAGTGTAACCAACAAAATCTATAGGTAAAGCCATTAGTAACGATGGTGGTATTTCTATTTCTTTTGATTTTACAGATCTAAACGTATCAAAACTAAGCTCTTGCATTGATCTATAAGCGTGGTACGATACATCTGATTTTCTAACACCTTCTAATATTTGACCTTCTTGACAATAAGAAGCTAGCACGTCATTTATAACATCATCAATTTTCATAAACTGATAATTACCATATTGAGCGTCATCACCGTTTAGTTGACCTCCATTTTGTCCTTCGTAATATTGTTTCTCTGTTAATGTTATTAAGTTATTCGGCATGTCTTATTATTTTGTTTCGTTACTGTTTTGTGTTTCTTCGTTAGAAGCTATTTGAACTAAACCAGCTTTGTTAAGTGTAATACCAGCTAACTCTAATATTTTTATAACTAAGTTTGTTTCTTCAGATCTATGCATGGTAAAGTTTACAGAGTTGCTGTTATCATACAGTGCTTTTTCATTTACAACAACATAAGCCCACTTAACAGTTGGAGGTACCGTAGCAACAACTTCTACTTTTAAACCAGATGTTAATGGTGTTTTACCTGTGCTTTCTCTATATAAAGAAAAAGTACCGTCTGTATTTTCTGTATAATAATAATTTTCTTGATTGTTAGTATGCCATCTAGAATTTGTCTTAGCATCCCATAACTCTTTTAAATGGTCTAATGAATTGTAATCAACAAGTTGTAATGGGATTGAAGAACCTCCTGTACCAGTGTAGTACATTCTACCAGTTCTATATATACTTGATGCTGTAAGTGATGGTAAAGTAAAACTACCATTTGTAGCATTGTATGTCAAGGCAACGTCTGTTCCTTTGTATATACTTATTTTTTCTCTGATTATATTGACAGTATCTGCAAAGTCAGGTTCTAATGGATTACTCGCGCCTGGGTTTTGCTGATCTTTATCTCCTCTTTTGTTTAAAGTTACATAACCAGCTAGGTCATAAAAATACTGCTCAAATATATCTAATTGTGCTTGGTTAGCAAACAAGTTAAATTCTTGTGGAGTAATGTAACCCCTTTGCTCTTTATTTGCTAGAGCTAGTACTCTTTGATAAACTGTATCTATACTTATCTCTTTGTTGTTTGCCATTTATTATTTGTTTAAATAATGTAACCACCCTATATAAGGGTGATTACATAATATTGTTTTACTTTAATTGTTTTTCAACTGAAGTTAGCACTTCCATGCCTTCATCAGTTTTAAACCATGCCGCTAAGGCAGAATACGGATGTTCGTCAAAAGGAACGTTCATCAATTTTCTATTGTTAGAAGCCCAACTAAAAGTTCTTTGATCGTGTGATAAGTTGATAATCCCATTTTCAACAGCTTTTATACCTAAGTTTCTAATATGGATATTTTCATCTTTCATTAAATCTAAGAATAACATTGGGTTTTTCTTAGCAAATACAAGTAAATCTCTTTTAAGTTCCTTAGAACTCATCTTAGTAACGCTAGAACCTAACTCTACACGCATAATTGCTTCTGCCATATCTATATCTACAGATCTAGCTGCTATTAAAGCGTCTATTTCAAATTCCATGTTAGCTAATTCATTTTCAGCTCTTACTTGTGGTTGTATTTCAAAATAAAGAGTATCTTTTTTAGGGTGGTAAATACTTAAATACTTTTGGAGTGTTACCTCGTTTTTAGGTACAGCTAATATACCGTTTCTAAATATAATATGTCCAACCAATTGATCTCCTTTCATTTCATCTACAAAAACTGTTCTTTGGTTTTTACAATATTTAATCTCTCTTTCGTAACCTTTCTCTTCGTCAAAGAAATATAAACCTCTAGCTTTTATAGTGTATGTTAGTGGTGTTCTATTGTCTAACAGTCTATAAACTCTGTCTTTAACTTCCCAACCTCCAACTATTTGTTTTTTTGGTTCTTGTCTTCTTGGTTTTGGAGTTTCCATAACCGGTACTTCTACTTGTGGTTGTTCAACAACCGTTTCTTGTTTTTTTGCCATGATATAATATAATATAAGTTAATAAAAAAATAAAAGGACCGAGGCCGAAGCCCCGGTTCTTTTAAAAATAATAATGATTAAGCGTTCATTAATAAGAAGTTATTAGCTCCTTGAACAACTAAACATCTTTCAGATAAGAAGTGCATCTCCATCGCATCTAAATCAGAAGTAGTAGCACCAACCGAACCAGTAGTCCAAGTTTTGTACTTTCTGCTTTCCATGTTAGAAGCTCTATAACGTACATGTAAGAAAGGTCTCTTTAGGTTTTTACCTAATACCTCATCATATACAGTAGATACACCAGCTGGGATCATAACACCAGTTATGTTACCAATTGAAGCTCTCGTACCTTTATCATTTAGATATTTGAAATCAGACTTGTAGAAGTCATAAGAACCTCTTCTGAAACCAGTGAAACCTAAATTTAATGCCATATCTTCAGAGTTGTTAAATACTCCAAAAGAAGTACCACCATTGTAGCCAGCATTTAAAGTAGCTAACCAGTCATCAAAACCTATAGATACAGCTCTGTTTAAGAACATCATGTTCTCTTCAATAGCGCCTTGCTCATCTAGTTTTGCTAATAAACCATCAACCTCAGCAGTTGTGATTGCATTAGAAAAGTCAGAAGTTATATGTCCTCTATCGTTGATAGCTGCAAATAAACCTTCAGTACCGTCAATTCTACCAGCAGCGCCAGTAATAGTTGATGGTGTCATTGGGTTAGAACTAGCAGTTGAAGTTGATTTCTCAGACTCTAGCATAGCCATTTCTAAGTAATCATTAAAACGAGCTTTAGTATCACCTGAAGCTTTTAAGTACCAGTAGTAACCGTTTTGTCCTTCCTCACCAGAAATTTCAACCCATCCAATTTGAGCTGTATCAGATCCTGAAATCTCATACTTGTCTTTTAGGATAATTGGCTTGTTGTTTCTTTGTTGGAATTGTGGCTTGTTAGCACCAACTCTACCTACAGAACCTTTAACATACTCAGATCCATATACCATAATAGTTGCTGCATCAGTACCAGTTAATCCAGCTGACATATCAGCCGCACTAGTATCGTAAGCAAACGCTGTAATTAGACCAACAGATGAAACTGCGTTTACGAAAAACTTCTTAACAACTGTAGTTTTTCTAACTAAAAGCATATCACCAGCTCTTACACCGTGATTTGCACCAACTGTACCACCGTCTACATCTGTTGCGTTAGTCATTGTGATTGTTACATCACCATCAACACCAGATGCAACGTTTGCTACTGTACATGCTAAATACGTAAGGTGTAATCTACCTTGCTCTGACCAAATTACTTGGTCTGAAGCCATAGCTTCTTCTGCACCTACTTTTGATAAGAAACCTGAAATAGTTCTGTTACCGAATATCTCAGCTTCTTTTTCGATTAAATCTGGCAAATATTGTTGAGCCCAACCTTTCTCAGCTGCGCTTGTAAAATCAATATAGTTTGTTGCCAGTGTTTGTTTTATAGGAGCTGGTGTCATTTTACCAGTCCCTTGAAATGTTACTGCCATTTTAAAATTGTTTTTAAATTAATAATTAGTTTCGTGTTTTAATTCGCAATTTCATATCATCTGAGCTATCGCCCAACACTCTAACAGTAATACCATCTTTAGTAGTCGAATGTGACTTTCTAGATGTATTAATATTTTTCGCATCAGCAACTGAAGCTTTTATAGCATCAGCTTTTCCTTGCTCATAAAAATGATTTGCAATTGCATCAGGATTCATTGCAGTAAATAAACCTTTGTGATAACCCTCAGCGTTCTCCATTAATCCATCTTTATTCAAAAACTTTTCGATAAAGTTATTAATGTCTTTTTGTTGTGTCTTCACTTGGTCTGCATTACTAACATTGTACGTAACCTGTTTGTCACCAACTTTAAATTCAAAACCTTTGAAATCGTTGTTAAAAACCTTATCGGTTTTATTTAAGAATGTATCAGACTGCTGTCGAACAATTTTAGTGTTCTCTTCCTGTTCTGCATTGTAACTATTGTAGAAATCTACGGCTTGTTGTTGCTCTTCATTGAGTTTATTACTAGCTTTAATTTCTTCGTAGTATTTAGACTTTTGCCCGTCTAAATAGGCTTTAGCCTCGGCAACTTGCTCTTTTAAGGCTATTTTCTTTTTTCTTATCTCTCTTTCATCTGCATTATCTTCATCATAAGAGTAAGTATCTTCTAATAAGAAGTTTATTTCTTCATCGTTTAAATGAGGTTTTGTTTTTTTATAGTAATCATGTAACACCTCAGCGTCATCTAACTCTTCTACGTCAGTGTTTAAATTTACATAATCTTCAAGCGTTCCACCAGTTTCTTTCATAAACTCTTTAAGTTTAATAAGATCGTCTGGTAAATCAACTTCTATAACCTCTTCCTGTGCTTGGGTTTCCTGTTGTACTTCTTCTTGTTCTTGTGGGGCATTGGCATCTTCATCGACTCCAACCACTCCCTCGTTGTCAGTATTGTCTTCTGCAACTTCTGTTGTTTCTGTGGTTTCATCTTCTATTGGGTTTTCTACTGGTATTGATAAGTCTACTTTGTAATCACCATCTTCATTTATAGAGACGGGTGATTGTACTGTCTCTTCAACTGATTGTTCAGTTGCTTGTGTAGTTTCTTCAACTACGTCTTTGTTTTCTTCCATGATATAATATTATTAAATAATTAGTTAAACATCCATATCCAACCCTTGACCCATCACATCATTACCTGATGACTCAAACTTTGGTTCAGACTTTTTTTCTTCTCTTTTATCTTTGCGATCTTCTTGTTCTGCTTTTGAAGTCATTTCCATACGCTTCAGTTTAGTGTTAATTTCAAACTCATGATCCATTAACTCTTTCTTTAGTTGAGCTTCTTTTTTCATAAACTCCATTTGTAGTTTATTCTTTTCAGTTTCTAATAGTATTTGATTATCAGTCTTTGCTTTTTCCTTTTGCATATCACCTTGAGTTTTAGCTTGTGCTGACTGTACATTAGACTGGGTTTGTGCTTGTTGTTGTTGTTGTTGTAATTCTTTATCTTTATCTGCTTTCTTTTTTCTACGTAACTTAAGCAGTTGGTTTGCCATCTTAAGATTTTTAATTTCTCTTAAATCTATAGCATCGTCAAGCTCTATTAGCTTTTGCTGTAATGCCATTTGTATGTTATTCTCAAGTATTTGTTTTTCTTCTTCATCTGGCATTAATTCTATAAATATACCAAAGTCATATAAGTGTAACTCTTTCATTTCATCTAGCGTAGCTACGTTATGAGCTCCTATAGATTGTATAAACGCATCTTTAGTTGGTGAGTACTCTAGTATATCAGATATTCTAAGTGATATTTGCTCTGCAGCCTCTACAGTTAAAAATAACGATGCGTCTAGTACATGTCTTGTTGCTACATTTGAATTTGCAGCTGCTAGTTTTTGTATACCAACTAATGACCTAGAGTCTGGTGTTGAAGCATCTCTAGCTTCGTTCAAACCAGTCACATCTCTAATCATTTGTAAGTAATAATTATAGTTACCTATAAGTGCTTGTAATTTACCACCTGCACCAGCTCCATTTGATATTTCTTGCACCGGTATTTTACCTGGGTTGCTATCACCATCTTGCGTAAATGATCTACCAATAACAGAACCTGTTTGAAAGAACATATTTAAAGCTTCTTGTGGATTATAGTTTGTGCCATTACCTAAATCAACTTCAGCTAAACCATCGATGTCTAAATAAACACCGTCTGGCACCATACGTGATAACACTTGTTGTATTTTTAGATGTGTAAGTTGTATCATGTCGGCAAAACCAGTTATTCTACTAACTAGACTTTCTATTCTACCTTTATACATTTTAGGAGCAACTAAAGAGTAGTTCATTTTAACCTTGTTAAAATTACTTTTATCTCTCATCATGTTATCAGCTTTTTGCCATTTTAACATAATGTCAGTTCCTAATATTTTTGCTCCTTCAAATAATACTTCTGAAGCTTTATGCATTCTAACGTAATCTACTTGTTTTTCTTTAGGTGGATTAAATCTATCTGTTTTAGGTATTGCTTTTTCTCCACCACTAGCAGTTTTCTTTATTTTATAAACATTATTCATATATGTTTTATAGTTAAAATATAAAACAGATATTTTATTTCTATCTTTGTTGTGTTGGTCAACTCTATTGTGAGATAAACCATTGTATTTTTTATCTATGTCTTCAAGATCAGCCGGTGATAAGTTTGGAAACTCTTTTACAAGCTCGTTTATAGGTACGTATTTAACTTCACCTATATAGTATATATCTTCAAAATAAGGTGAATCACTATGAGAATAAACTAAATCAGCTGGATCTACATATTGTACTTTTGCTCCTTCACTCCAATCAAAAGTAGTTTTAACAGCACCCATACCTAGCACTGTCAAATCTTCTAAACATCTTCTTCGTATTAGATCGTATTTAGAACCTTGCAATAAAACGTTCACAGCTTGTTCATTTGCTAACTCAACCTCTTGCTTGTAAGTTAACTGCATATGTAACCTTAACTCTTCCATTGTTTCTGGAAGTTGCTCTGGATCGTTTTCGTAAAGATCCATATTAAAATCTTGTTTAGCTTGGTTGTTAAAGTCTCTATTTCGCATATCTTTCAACATGCTTTCCATGTAGTCAGTTCTTTTAGCTACACCATACTGATCTTGCGAGTATGCTTTAATATCAAAATTTCTACCAGCCATACCGTTTACAACTATATCAACAAACTTAGGTATAATTGGTACTGGTGTCCAATCTAAATTAAGATAAGACAAATCACCATTTATAGATAACTCATCTTTATATTTTTGTATTGATTGTTCACCCCTCGCGTATAATCTAAGATTATGAAACTTTCTTTGCGTTTTAGAATATCGATTTGAAGCAGGACCATCAAACCATTCTAGTTCGATAGCTCTCGCTACTTTTAACCCATACTCATTAGTGATCTTTTCTAAATCACTAACAACTTGAGAAGGAAATTCTTTATGTAGAGAATCTGCCATGTTATTGTTTAATTATTTTTGAATTTATTCCTTTGTTGCTATACTTAGCAATGTTTATGTTTATTGGTGCTTTTTTAATATGTGGGTTGGGTTTGTACAAATGTCTATTACAAGCCATTATTGCTAACCCGCTACTAATCGTTGCATCATACTTAGTTCTTTTATTTATATCAAAACCAGCCCAATCATTTAAAGTTCTATTAAAATACATATTTCCGTAACCATCTTTCGTTTGCCCAACCTTTTCTTGTATATACATCTCAATAGCAGCTGCGTGAGCTTGTTTAATATCTTCACTTGAGTTTGGTATACCACCTATTTCTTTTTCAGCCGTAGACAATTTATTCCACACTTTGTCAGGTCTATTCATACTAAAACCTCTATAACCACGTCTTCTTAAATGATACAATAGACGAGGTTTGTTGTTCTCTGCTAACATTGGCATTCCGTAGTAAATTAAAGCCATTAGAACGTCCTCAAAGAATATCTCAGCTGTTTGTGGTCTAGCTATATATTCTAAAAAAAACTGAGCTGGCGGCGCATCTTCCATTGAAAACTTAGTTAATCCGTGTAAAGCACCTTTGGAACCTTTACCATCTACAGTTCCTGATATGTCATAACTATCACAACCAAAAGCTCCCATGTGTTCATTACCGGGATAACGTATACCATTTTTTACTATAACGTTATTTTGCAAGTTTACTGGTGGTACCCAAGTTACTCTAAACCTACCTTTTTGATCTGGGTAAAACATTACTCTTGAATCTTTAACGCCATTAATCCATTGAAAATTACCTTGTGTTATACCTAAATTTCTACCTAACTCTTCGTTGTAATCTATTTGTTCATATAATTTAACTAAGTTAAATATACTGTTATTCGCCTCATCTCTAAACGCGTGCTCAGTAGTTCTTGGAAACTGCCTGTAAAATTCATTTAACGCGTCTTGATCTTGTTTTAAACCATCAGCTTCGTTTTGCCAGTTTTCTACAACCCCTATATCTATTAACTCTCCGTCTGGGGCGAAGACATCATTATCTGGCGTATCAAATACAGGACGTCCGTATTCGTCAATAAATCCTTCGTAGTTCCATTCCATTGGGATAAAGAGAGAATATAAACCAGACTTTGTTTGTCCATTCCTATTTCTTTGAGTAACGTCTGATGCATTGTATAGTTTTTTAAAGTTATCACCTCCTTTATCTAATGCGTTTGATGTTGAACCCATCATGCATTTTCCAATAATCCTACTACCTAACCTTAAACATGTTTTTGTTACTCGCCAATTATTTAATATGTTATCAGGTCTTTCCCACTTACCACTTTCATCATGTACTAGTAACTTTAGTTTTTCACCATCATAACTATTGTCACCTGTATTCTTCCAGTCTATAGTTGTATCTAGACCTTTTATATCTTCTAGCTTTTCATTTTCCGTAATCTTTTTTCTAGTAAACTTACTAGCAGGTACTCTGTACGCAAGTTCAGACTTCGGTCGATCCATACCATCTTGAATAGGTTTGAAAAAGAAAGGATAGTTTATTGATATAGGTACAACTTTATCTGTAAACATTTTCTTAGCATCAGCACCTGTTTTAGATAGTATACCAAACCTTGCATCGCTTGATATTGTAGCTTGGTTAACTGTTTCAGCTGACGACATAAAAGAAAAACCAGATCGTCTGTTTTTAAGGTAACACATACCATAACATCTTTTATCTGCCTTGCAAGCTTCCCAGAATATATAGAACAATCTGTTTGCTTCTCTAAAGTCTGGTGCACCTACGTCAATTTTACTCCACTGCAAATACATATAGTGTGTACCTGTTATGTATGTTGCTTTTCCTTTATTGTCAAACCAAAAACCCTCATCTCTACGTTTAAACTCTTCATCTATATAGTCAAACCAATCAGCTTTTTTTTCTTCAGGATAACTACGCCAATCAAATATGTTTTTAAGTCTACCTAATTCTTTCGGATATTCAAACTGTTTCCACTTTTTTTCTTTGTTGCTATACACACTGCGCTCTTTCGGTAATGCTA